>Ga0265298_10004300_pt1 | contig 18263 bp, 16 predicted proteins | sample AusTroGonzalo_MG_3_FD_193486 | JGI IMG/M metagenome (GOLD analysis project Ga0265298, IMG submission 193486) | Bovine rumen microbial communities from tropical cattle in Woodstock, Queensland, Australia - Gonzalo_01 | ecosystem: Host-associated > Mammals > Digestive system > Stomach > Rumen ... | reverse complement strand
GCCCTCCGGAAGTGATAATGAAGCCATCAAACAAAACACTTCAGGAGGACAAAACCCATGAAAAATACAGATATGAACGAACTCAAAATGGACCAGCTCGAGAACGTAACAGGCGGTGTCTTTTTCTACCCTTTCGAGAAGCCAATCGTGAAGCCTACAAGAGACGCGACAGCTCCCCAGCGCATCACGTTCCTGGACAGGATGAGTCAGAACGTGGAATCCATCGACAAGGAAAACATCATCGTTATTCGTTAACATAACCCGTTACACCAGTTTAAGATCCTGTAGACGTAACTGAGTAATCATTCGGAGAGGCTTTGCCCAATTGCCTGATAAGGTGATGAAAAAACACATACAGACCCCGGATTAAGTTTTAGCAAGAGGCTGCTTTATATGGCAGCCTTTTAAAATGGCATTTGTGTTTCTTTCGGGATGATTCAACCTCAAGAAAAGTTTATAAATGATATAATGTCGCTCATTAGAGAGGGAATAGTGCTGACATTTGGAGGGTTATTCATGGTAAAGAACAGCAAGGGTAAGAAGTGGAGTCTTAAGCGGAAGATAATCACGGCCGTGCTTCTGACGCCGTTGGCTATAGTGCTGATCGTGCTTCTGATCTTCTCACCGGCAATCGTATATTACGGACGCATGTTGTACGTCACGTCGGAAATCGACGGACATCAGATCGATACCACGCTTACGATGGATCAGAAACTCGAAGATTTCGATTATATGTATGAGATTGTCTGTCTCAGCAATCCAAACAAGGAGCGTATCGAGAAGGCGTGCGGAATCTCGTACGATGACATCCGCGACAGATACAGGGAACTCATATTGAACTCGAAGACAGACTACGAGTATTTCTCGCTCATGGCCTGCTTCCTTGGTGTTCTTCCGGGCCAGCATAACGTCATGCAGGTGCCTGATTACTATAACAACACCCAGAGCTTCCTTCTTAGTGAGATCTATGCATCCCAGGAAATGAGGGATTATGCATATTCATGGAAAGAAGAGTTCCGTGACGATGTTCAGGAATACCGTCAGCACAGTCTCTACATGTTCCATTATATTGACGGTAAGTATATCGGAATTAAGGGTAACAGCCGGCTTTTTAGCTTTGCAAATGAATACGCTCTCGGACAGATTGTGACTATAGATGGCAGGGATCCCAATGACATGTGTTTTGAATTCCTTTTGCGCGAATCTGTCAATTACGATCAGGGAAATGATATCTATTTCCGTCCGAATCTGTATTTTAATGACGGCATCGGTGAGCCGCATACCGTTGAGATCCTCATGCCTGACGGAAATACCGTTACGACGACTCTTTATGAAGCTGCAGGTTTTGAGATAGCATTAACAGACGCACCTTCCACTTATCCGGAAATGTTTGCATCATCTTCATCAGAGTCAGCATCCGCAGGCTCTGACACTGCAGTTTCTGATGCCCCTAAAACATATACGATTTACAAGGATCCTGAAGGCAAATTCGTTTATGTCAATTCAACTTCATGCACTTCCGATGAAGGCGACAGGCTCGCTGAAGATATGACCCTCGCATTGAATGAGACGGGTGCGGACACCGTTATTTTTGACGTGCGTTCCAATGGCGGCGGCGTAACGGGATTTTGTAACAGACAGGTCCTTCCGGCTTTGTTCAGTCACGATCTTGAGTATCCTACGGACAGCTATGGCATCAAAAATGATTTCACCAGGTGTTTTTATAATGACCTGTATTACCGTATCTATTTTGAACGGCCGATAAAGGTTGAGGGTGACAATTACTTTGTTCACGAAGATTTCAATGTAGAAGGAAAGGCTGCCAAAAACTATAAGATATATCTGCTGACATCATATAGTACATTCTCTTCAGCTGACCTCATGACGTGCCTGTGCAAAGCATACGACAATGCGACTGTTGTCGGCACGAATACAGGCGGGGAGGGCATTTGCGGCACGCCGTTCCACTGCTATCTGCCGAACAGCCACTTCATGTTCAACTATACGTCTACGGCTAATGTCAATGTTCCGGAAAATAATTTCATGGGAACGTCACCTGACATTTACATCCCGTATACTGTCGAAGAATTCTGCAAGCGCAGCGAGTTGTTAAATCAGGGTCTTGATGTTAATTCTTTCGAAGTGAGAATGATGTACGACAAGACACTGAACTATGTCGTTGATCTGGCAGCAAACGGCTGACGGTCAAGCGTAACCCAGAACACCCTCCGGTTTGCTCTGATACCATCTATACAGTCGCGCTACATAATGTTGCAGGTGCCGCGAATGTTATAATGTTGCCAGCTCGAAAACTTGGATTTAAGAGGATTTGAATATGGGTAACTGCTATCACTTTTCAATGGACATCCCGGACCCGGAAGTCATCTTTTACGACGGGTACTATTACCTCGTCACGACGACCATGCATTTCTTTCCGGGCGGCGAGATATTGAGATCCAAAGACCTCAAAAAGTGGGAGCACTATTCATATGTTTTCGACCGCATCGAGAGCACGCCCGCGCAGCGCCTCGAAAGTGATGGTCATATCTACGGCAAAGGCATGTGGGCACCTGCTCTGAAATACCACGATGGCACGTTCTATTTCGCATTCTCGAGCAACGACATGGATAAGACATATCTCTACCGTTCAGAGAGTCTGAAGGGTCCTTGGAAGCGCAATGAGATAAAGGGCTTCTACCACGATCTGTCTTTGCTGTTTGACGATGGAAAAGCATATGTCGTATACGGCAACACCGACATCCATCTGACTGAATTAAATGAGGATCTGACAGGTCCCAAAGAGGGCGGACTTGACCGCGTAATTCTGGATGACGCAGGCAATCCGATGCTCGGCCTCGAGGGTTCGCACATCTATAAACTGTTTGGCAAATACTATCTGTTCAACATCCATTCTCTGCGCGAGAGATGGAGAAGAGTCGAGGCGATGTATGTCGCTGATTCTCTGGACGGAGAGTTTATAGGCGGCGATATCTTCGATAACGACCTCGGCATCAGGGATTCCGGAATCGCGCAGGGCGGCATAGTTAGCGGCCCTGAAGGCGATCACATAATCATGTTCCAGGACAGCGGTGCAATAGGAAGGCTCCCCGTTGTCGTTCCTTTCAAATGGCAGGACGGTAAGCCGATTTTCGATGAGGATAATACCGTTGAAGAATGTGAGCTTGTGGGACTTAATGGTGACGATGACTTCAAGGACGGTCACAATGATTTCTGGCAGTTCAACCACGAGCCAGACTTTGACCTGATCAAGTTCGAAGGCGGTTATCACGTTACGACCGACAAGGTCTGCAGGAATTTCTTCCATGCTAAAAATACGCTGACGCAGAAGACATTGGGACCGGTTACTCAGGCAAAGGTAACGATAGATGGTTCCGCTCTGAACGACGGTGATTTTGCAGGATTATCTGCGTTCCAGGGTGATTATGCTTTCGCCGGGATAACAAAGGAAAACGGTAAGATCTATGCCGTGATGCTGAGCAATACGAACAACGGCGGAATCTGGGACTTAAGTGAAGAAGAGGGCGTGGCCGAAGAGAAGATTGAGCTCCAAAACAGCACGCTAACTGTCAGTGTCGAGTGTGATTTTAGGACAGATTTGGCAAAATGTTTTATTGAGACTGAGGGCAAAATGATCCGGATCGGAACCCCTCACAAGCTGCGTTTCAGGCTTGATCACTTCACCGGATGCCGTTTTGCGCTGTCCTGTTTCTCAACTGAGAGCACAGGCGGTACGGCTGTATTTAATGACTTCGTTTTGGTAAAATAAGCCCTGAATTTAGAGGGATAGGAAGACAAAACGATGTATTTCGATGAACTTAAGATCGGTATGAAGGTTGATACCGAACCGGCATTGATCAGAAAAGACAAGATGATCGAATTTGCCAAAGATTACGACAACATTCCGCTTCACACTGACGAGGAATACGCGAAGACGACTCCGTTCGGCAAGCTCATCGCGCCAGGCGTTATGTCGTTCGTTACGGTGTGGGCAAAGTATCTTGAAGTCGATTTCTTCGGCGATCAGCTCCTGGCAGGAAAGTCCACGAAGATCGAATGGATGAAGCCGGTCTTTGCTGACGATGTCCTGACGGGCAAGGCTGAGATCACGAATCTCGTTAAGCGCAACGAGCGAAACGGCCTCGTTGAAGTTACGATGCTTATCTATAACCAGAACGGCGATCTGGTCATGACCGACGTGACCGAAGCCGTCGTTAAATGCAAACCGAAAGAAGGCTAAGAATATGGCAAATGACAGTTCTTTTGAGATAAAGGTAAACCCTGCTGAAGAGTGCAGGATCGACTACGGCAAGTCAGTTGCAGAGCTCAACGCATATTACGAAGACATCGCCGCAAAGATCGCAGGCGGCCAGCCGGAGCTCGCAAACGGTGAGTTCATGCAGCTCGGATATGCGCTCGATTTCATCGACATGGTAAAGAGGATCTTCAGCATAGACCTCGATTTCGGTGAGGATACCGTGCCGAAGCTTGACCAGATAATCGCGGCGCTCAGTAACGCGATCCTGAACAAGCAGATTCCTCCTGAAGCAGGCGTAGACATTATGAAAAAGGCAACGGGCTATCTGAGTGTTGTCATCTGGAAGCATATCGGAGGCGGCTTTTTTAGCTCCAACATCGGCTGCGGCGTAAACATCAACGGCACGAATGCATTTGTTTATAACAGGATCGCCAGAAGACTGCAGGGCGACGCTTCATGCGTTATCGCAGATTTTTACAACGAACTCAAGAAACTGTAAGGGAAGTTACGGGTTAATACAAAAAGGGTTTTATGGCGTCGGAATAGCGCCAAAACAGGAAAAGGGATGTGATTTATATGACTGACATTGCAACAGGCACAACTATTTTCGGAGTTATAGGACTTGTCGCAGGAATACTTATGCTCATAGGCGGAATCCTGCTCCTCGTGTTCGGAATCATCAGCACGGTCAAGGGCAAGAAGCGCATCGGCAGGATCGTCGGAGGCGGAATACTCGTATTCGTAGGACTCCAATTCGCCATTATGTTTGGTATGTTCTCAATCTTGGGCGGTGCAACGCTGGCCATGCCTCAGAGCGATAACTATGTGGAAATAGGCGAAGATTTTGAAGAGGTCTTTGAGGATAACGATCCGCATGCTCTCATGGCTTACTTTGCTGAGGACGGTTATTCCGGACCTGCACTCGATCTGTATGAAGCTGACAAGGTCTTTGCCTGCTTCGAAAGTGACATTAAATCCGTAGACGTCCAGGTCGAGGGCATCACTATGAAGAACGGCACCTATAACGTTCAGTACGTGTTAACGATCAAGACCGAAGATGGTGAGAAATACAAGGTCACCGTCGACTACATCACGGCATCTCCCGACGAGGATTATATCGGCATCCAGCACATCAGGGTGAAGGGCGGCGGCAAGACCCTCTGTGAGGTCGGCGAGGAGCCGGATCTGGACTGAATTTGAACGCTTAACAATGTTACAAACGCTTGAATATAGGGCTTTTGATGCGAGATTGATTGCACTATAGCCCAATGCCCGGTTTCTGACATAAATTGACCAGGAATTGAACATAAAGTTAATAATTTTTCGGTGCGTTAAATATTCCATTAACAATTGCCGTTGGGAATAGAAATGGCGGTTTTGAGTGTATAGAATGGAATCATTTATACTCGAGGGAATATGCCGCAGACTCAGGTTTACGGCATTCGTGATCTATTTACGGAAAGGAAGCAAATGGATTTTCAGAGCGTAGTGGATTCTTTATATGCGCCTACATGCATCGTGTCAGTCCGCAAGAAAGATAACGGATGCGGGGATTTCCGTATCGTAGCGGTAAACAGAAAGTACCGCGATTTTATCGAAATGCGCTCACTTTCAGAGAGTGCGCCGGATGCTGGGTTCGTACCGGGCTCGCTGTATACGGATTACTTCCCCAAAAACAAGAGTTTTGAGGAAGTGTGCTTCAATGCTGCAGTCAACAAAAAGGAAGTCCACACCTATGCCCACCTGAATAATATCGATGTGTGGTTCGACATTTACGGCATGCCGCTTGATTATGAAGACGGCGATATCTGCTATTGCACATATTCGGCAACCCTCAAGAATAACGCGGATTCACTCGTTGAGACGCTTAACACTTCCCGTACCGCAAACGACGTCCTCAAGACCTGCATCAGGCTCCATAAGGCCAACAACCTCAAGGAAGCCATGGAAAGCGTGATAACGGAGATCCGCCAGATCTGCAAGGCTGAAGGCTGTACGGTGCTCCTCCTCAACAATGATGAGGGAGATTACTCGATCCTCGCGACAAATTATGTGAAGAGGAGTTCGATCAAGCGCGTAACCGATTTCGATAATTTCTATGACATAGCCAATTCCTGGATAGACATGATCGGCGAGGAAGGCGACTGCATCATCATACAGGATGAAGACGACATGAAATACTACAGCAAGGTCAACCATCCGTGGTATCTGACTCTGGTCGAGGCGGGCGTCACGAGCGTCGTATTGTTCCCGTTGCGTCAGGGAAATGAACTGCTGGGCTTTATCTGGACCACTAATTTTGATACCAACAACACGATGCACATCAAGGAAACTCTTGAGCTCACAACGTTCTTCATCTCATCACACATCGCACGCTACAAGGTTCTCAAGCGCCTTGAGCACATGAGTTATACAGATGCGCTCACAGGTCTTCCGAACCGTTTTGCGTGCACGGATTACATTACATCCCTCGTCAGCCGCAGGGAGAAGTTTGCGGCAGCCTCGCTCGACCTCAATAACTTCAAGAGCGTTAATGACACTTTCGGATTCGATGCCGGCAACCAGGTGCTGATCGATGTCGCAAACCGCTGGCGGGCGCTCGGCGGCAGCGATGGCGAAGGCCCGGTGCAGTATCTCACCCGTCTCGGAGGCGACGAATATTTCCTCGTCATCAGCGGTTATAATTCATCTGATGAACTCGAATCGCTGATCCGCCGTTACAGTGATGCACTTACGGAGAACCTCACCGTAGACGGCTACGACCTCTACGTTTCCGCGAGCATCGGCTACGCAGAATATCCGGCTGATGCTGATACGACCGACGCTATCATCTCGCACGCGAACATGGCAATGAATGAGATCAAGAACGCCAACAGCAGTGAGCATGTAATGAGGTTCACTCCTGATATCTTGAGAGACGAGCACATCATTGAAGTCGAGAACAAGATAAGGTCAGTGCTTGAGAGCGACACCATCTATTTCAATCTCCAGCCGCAGTTCGACATGTACCACAAATTGAGAGGCTTTGAGGCTCTTGCCCGCATGAAGGACAGCGAAGGTAACATAATCAGCCCGGGCGAATTCATCCCCGTAGCTGAGAAGGTTGGTCTCATAGATAAGGTTGACGGAATGGTATTCAGGAAGGCGGCATCGTTCTTCGGTGATCTGCTTAAGAGGACCGGTGCTGACCTGACTCTCAGCATCAATGCGTCAGTCCGTCATCTCATGAAGAGCGACTTCGTTGACGAGATAAGAGAACTCCTGTCTGTCAGCGGAATACCGGCCACAAAACTGGAAATCGAGATTACCGAATCCATCATGATCGAATCTTTCGAGAAGGCACTGCTCTGCATTGATGAGCTCAAGAAGATGGGTCTGCAGATCGCGATCGACGACTTCGGCACGGGTTATTCATCCTTAAGTTATCTCAACAGGTTCCCGGCAAATCTCCTTAAGATCGACAAGTCCTTCATCGACAAGATGAACACGAGCGATTCGTCCACGCAATACGTTGCAGAGATCATTTCGATCGGCCACGTCATGGGCTTCGACGTCATCTCCGAAGGTGTCGAGGAAGACGACCAGTTAGAGACACTGAAGAACATCGGCTGCGATTACATCCAGGGATTTATCTGGGGCAGACCGCTGCCGGCGGAAGAAGCAGAAAAGCTTGTTCTGGAGATGGATAAGTAATTTAATAACGTTTCCTTTATATAGTGCAATCCGAAAATGCGGTTAATAATGCGGCTGTTGCCGTATGGTTAGCCGCATTTTTCATTGGACTAATTTGGGCAAGAGCAATATAATACAAGAAGACTGATGAGAATTTACTTAAGTTTAAGACCTGGCAAACCTGTCTGAAGCAAACGCTTTGGGCAGGTTTACTGTTTCTGGGGAAGGGTCTCCGGGCCAACTGTTTTAGGCTGATCAAAATAACCTTTCGCGCGTCTGATGCTGTTGAAAATATAGACGTTGCGGAATACCGGCAATGGAGCGAACAGCACGAAAGCAATTATGAAAACCAATGCAGCAGGTATCGGTCCATCGTAAGTTATATACGCCCAGAATATGTCAAGTATTGAAGATGCGATGCCCAAAATATTGAAAATAAACAGATGTCTGAATACGGTTTCTTTATTCCGGTTGCGGAGCAAGATGCAGATGAGAACGATGCTCCAGGCATCAGACAGAAGTGATGGCCACGATCTTATTAACTGTCCTGTGGAATCGTACATACTCAATTTGTTTAAGACGACATAATTTGTAATCAGTGTTAAGACCGATACGGTAATGGGAATTGCGACCGAGAGTATCCTTACGCGGACTCCATATTTTTTGAACAGATAATTTGCGAATATAAAAGAGCTTCCGAGATTAAGAACTGAAGGTATGAGTCTGATGTAATTGATTTTCTCAATTAGATCAGCAAAATCGATTTCCCTCGATAGCTTAGGGTAAGCCTGAAAAGCAAAAACATACGTGTTAGAGTTCAGTACGGCAGACATGATTGTAACTACTCCGGCGATCAGTACGGTCAGGGCGATCAGGCACTCGGGGTGCTTCGCTGACCTGATCACGGAGATCAGTCCGAGGATAACAAACATAACGCCTATGGTAGCGTTTAAGCCGGATATAACTATACTGATCCACATTAATATTTCGCTGGTCATAGAGGGGATTATACACGAAAATTTTCCGGTCTATATCAGAAAACCGTATATGTTAAGTTCAGTTTCCGATAATGTGAACGATAAATCACAAAATATTCATACAATTTCCATATGATTTTTGGTTTTAGCATGTCAAAATATATGTGATTATTTAATAGACGGTCAGGCATGTTTAATGCGTAAGGAACAAACTGATAATGGACAGCGAATCAGATCAGATAAAGATTGACAGCGGCTCATCTACAATGACCAAAATGTTCCGCTTCTTCGTCCACTATGCCCCTTCGATCACGGTCGGGGTCATGGGTCTTGTTCATGCCATTCTGTTGTTGCTTTTCTGGCACGGCGGCGTAACCCCGCTCGTATTATTCAATGTCTTAAGCGTTGTCATATACACGTTCTGCTATATCCTGTGCAGATTCGGTCACATCATGCCGGTATATGTCAGCATCATTCTGGAAGTTACTTTCTATTCCGTCATATCGACATATTTCGTAGGTTTGAGATGCGGAACATACTGTTTTCTGTTCTCGATCATACCGATCATCATTTACTTCGGATGCAAGCTGTTTAAGGGCAGGCAGAGATGGAGCGTTGTACTGATGCTCCTCTTGAACTTTGCGACTTTCGCAGTGCTGTACATCAGATTCTACAGTGCAGAGCCGGTATATAAAGTTTCAAACGAATTATCAATCGTTCTGGTAGTCTTCTCTGCTTTCGCGATGGTTTTCGCAACGATGTTCTATAACGCGATCTACATCTTCTCGACAGAAAACACGGTTATCAATCTCGAAGAGAAGAACAAACAGTTGTCGATGGATGCACAGGAAGACGCGCTCACGAGCCTGCTGAACAGAAGAGGTTTCCTGCCGCTTATCAGATCGCTCATGAGCAACAGCAGGAAGAAGCATTTCTGCGTTGCGTTCTGCGATCTCGACGACTTCAAGCGCGTTAACGATTCATACGGCCACGAAGCCGGCGACGCAGTTCTTCTGCACACCACCATGATCATCAGCCAGGAGCTCCCGGGCTGCGACATCTGCAGATGGGGCGGCGAGGAATTTGTCATCCTCATGAGAGACTGCGACATGGCCACCGCGAAGGGAAAGGTTGAGCGCCTCAGAAAGACTATCGAATCCAATCCGACCGTATTCGTTGGCAAGCAGATCTTTATTACCACGACGATCGGCCTCGAAGAATACAAGGACATTTACAAGAAGCCCGAAGAGCTTATCAAGAAGGCCGACGAGCGCATGTACTATGGCAAGCAGCACGGCAAGAATGTCCTGATCTCTGAGGACATGGAATAATCCCAAACTACAATCTGGAGGACGTTTTATGAGATTCACGGACGGCGCGTGGAGAGTTGCGGAAGGCTTTAGCATTCATCAGGCGCGCGAGGTCCGGTTCGTCCAGACTCTCGGCGGCAAGGTCGTTCTGACCATACCGACATTCCATGTTTACGTCCGCGGCAACACGCTGAGCGGGCCGTATATTACCGTTGAGATCTCGTCTCCATTTGAGAACGTGTTCCGTATTAGAACGTATCATTTTAAGGGCGATGTTACTTGTGCTGAATCGTATTTTGAATTGAATGAAGGTGCGGTTGATATTGGTGTTTCAGAGAGTGATTCGTGCATTTCGATTACTAGTGGGGAGAGTGTTTTAGTCATCTCGAAAGAGAACTACGGATATGAACTGAAGCGCGGTGGTGTAACTGTTACTCGTTCCGTTGACGGAGCGCTTGCATACATTGATGGTGATCACGGTGCGTTCATGCGTGAGCAGCTGAGCCTTGCTGTCGGCGAGCATGTTTACGGCCTCGGCGAGCGCTTCGGAAACTTCATCAGAAACGGCCAGAGCATCGACATCGTAAACAAGGACGGCGGTACATTTACCGAGCAGTCCTACAAGAATATTCCGTTCTACATCACCGATAAAAATCTTGGCGTATTCGTAAATCACACGGAGGAGATCAACTTCGAAGTTGCATCCGAGAACGTGTCAAAAGTTCAGTTTTCAGTACGTGGCGAGTGCCTTGATTATTACCTGTTTGCAGGCTCATCCATGAAGGATGTTATCACTTTGTATACAGGGCTCACCGGACGTGTTCCCAAGCTCCCTGACTGGTCTTTCGGATTGTGGCTGTCAACGTCTTTTTCAACTGATTACGATGAGAAGACCGTACTGTCTTTTGTTGACGGAATGAAGGATCGCGGGATCGATTTGAAGGTGTTCCATTTCGACTGTTTCTGGATGAAAGACAGCCACTGGTGCAACTTCATGTGGGACAGCGACATGTTCCCGGATCCTGCCGGATTGATTGGAAAGTTGCATGATCGTGGACTCCATGTATGCGTGTGGATAAATCCTTATATTGCACAGGCTTCTGAGATTTTCGACGAGGCTGCTGAGTGTGGCTATCTCATTAAGCGCACTGACGGCAGTGTCTGGCAGACCGACCTGTGGCAGGCGGGAATGGGCATCGTTGACTTCACTAATCCCGCTGCGTGCGAGTGGTATTGCAGTAAGCTCAAGGCGCTTCTGGACATGGGCGTCGACTGCTTCAAGACTGACTTTGGTGAGAGGATTCCCGTTGAGGATGTTGTTTTCTTCGATGGTTCCGATCCTCTCAGAATGCATAATTTCTATGCCTATCTTTATAACAAGTGCGTGTATGAACTTCTCGTGAGAGAACGCGGTGAAGGTGAGGCAGTAGTATTTGCCAGAAGCGCGACCGCGGGCGGCCAGAAGTTCCCCGTCCACTGGGGCGGCGACTGCCACTCAGACTACCCGTCGATGGAGCAGACCATCAGGGGCGGACTGTCACTCATGCTGTCCGGCTTCTCATACTGGAGCCACGACATCGGAGGCTTCGAAGACAAGGCAACACCCGATGTTTACAAGCGCTGGGTTGCGTTCGGTTTGCTCAGTTCCCACAGCCGTCTTCACGGCAGCACATCCTACCGCGTGCCGTGGAACTACGATGAAGAATCAGTCGATGTTCTGAGGCATTACACTGAGCTCAAGAAGAGCCTGATGCCGTATATTGATGCAGCGCGTTCGGAGGCTGAGAAGTTCGGCTATCCTGTCATGCGCCCAATGATGCTCGAGTTCCAGAATGACCCCGTTTGCGCATTTTTGGACAGGCAGTACATGCTGGGCGACAAGCTGCTTGTGGCACCTGTTTTCGACGAGGACGGATGGGTCGAATTTTACCTGCCCGAGGGCACCTGGGTGTCCGTCGACGGCAGCGAAGAGCGCGTCGTTGAGGGCGGCAGGTTCTTCAGGGAGCAGCGCGGCTACATGGAGATGCCGGTCTATATCAGACAGGATGCATATTTGGACAATAAATGAATGGCAGCAGCTGCACTAGATCCCGAATTGGATAAGGATGAACTGGACATTGTCAGCGGTGCTTCCGTTGATATCGGAGAGGTGTTATCGGTCCGCAAATTCTAATACTGAATAAATGCAAAGACTGTCTCGGGCTGAAGTGAACCTGAGTCAGTCTTTTTGGAGTCGGGATATCTATGTGATTATTCTATTTCTGTCTGTGTAACCTGGAAAGGATTCTCTCCGATGAGTTCTATCCAGGGAAGTCCTTTGACGACACCGAATAATGCGTATCCGCAAACCGATGCGAGGATTACGATTATTGCTACAACTCCCATGATCTCTACGAGTGATAAACCTCTCTTTGACTTAGCCATTGTTCTCATTTCCATTTCCTCCTTGCCGTCCCTGACGTGTTTGTTTGATTGATGGCTTCATTATTGCAGGCGGCCGCGCCCGATACTATCGCTAATGTCTGCCCGGTCTGTTGATTAGGCAACAGATGGGGGACGGAGTGTTGCTTTAGATGAAAAAAGTATTGGCGCCCCAAGCCGGCATTTCGCCCTGAAGGCCTTGCCAATTAAGGATTTCCCCTCTCGAAAGGCCCCCGCCATGCCATCTAATTCACACAATATCTATGTCGTTTTGATGCCGTAATGAAGAAAATTTGAAAATTCCGGGGTCTAACCTATACACAGAAGACAGGGGCCGCAGGTATGGGGATACTGAACGTCTCGCAGAAATGCATATGGGGAGAATTTTATGGGTATTTATGGATGGTATTTGGATGACAACAATACATCCGACAGAGAAATGAGGGGCAGACAGCTGGCCAGAAGGAACGCGCCCGACAGCCGCATGTCTGACAGCAGCTACACGGACTTTACCGCGCAGAGCGACAGTTCCTACACGGAATTTGCCGGCAATCCGTATGACAACATGTCCGCAAGAAGAATGTCAGGCGCAGGTTATGCCGACAGCGAATACACCGACTTTACTAATGCCGGCAACAGCATGTACGGCAACGCCGCAACAGCCAATGCGCCCGTCAGAAGCGCTCCCGCCAGAAGGGTAGTGAGAAGACCTGCTGAGAGTAACGTTGCAGTCAGCGCAGCACCTGAGAGACGCGCAGCAACTGACAGAAGCGCAGACAGACGCGCGCAGGCAGCTGCCAAAAAAGCATCACCCAAAAAGCAGCCTGCAAAAAAGGCAAATGTTAATTCTAACCAACCGAAGAAGAAAAAGAAGAACGTTGCCGGCAGGGTAGTGCTCGCGGCATTCTTCGTTGTCGCTGCTTTCGGAGCGCTCGGCGCAGGTTCACTCTTTTATTTAAACGGCAAGAAGGATCACGCCAACCTGAAGAAGGAAGTCGTGCTTGAGGCCGGCTCACAGATAAAGATCCAGGACTTTTTTTCGGACTGTCCGATTGACGCAAAATTCGTGACCGATGTATCCGATATCGATACGAACATTCCTGCGATCTACCAGCTCACGGTCTTCTATGAGAAGGCGTTCACGGAAGACGTAACCCTTAAGATCGAAGACCACACCGGACCTGAAGGAAATCCGATCGCGCAGACTGTTTATACGACATGGAAGATGCCTGAGGCAGAAGACTGTGTTGACGGCCTCTATGACCTGTCCGGAATCGCAAAGATCGCTTATAAGGAAGGCACTCCGAGCTTTACGGCCGGAGGTGAGTTCCCCATCCCGGTAGTCGTTACTGACATGTATGGAAATGACACTATCATTAAGGTTCCGTTCACCGTAGTCGATGACCGCACGGCGCCGATAATTGAAGGCGTTCACGACATCGTGATCAACGGCGATGCGAGAGATGTCGACCTGCTCGAAGGTGTTTTCGCGTATGACGATTACGATCTTGATCCCGTTGTCAGAGTCAACGATTCAATGGTCGATTACACAAAGTCCGGTGAATACCAGTTCTCTTATTCCGCAATGGACAGGGCGGGCAACGTCAGCACGATGTCAGCACTTATGACCATCAAGCTGCCGAATTCTGACAAGAAGGTCAATTCAGACAAGAAGTCTACAGACGGATCTTCTACGGGATCTTCAAGCTCATCGGGCTCAGGATCTTCAGGTTCTTCCGGCTCATCCGGTTCAGGCAGCAGTTCATCTTCAGCATCTGACCTCGCAGAGAACATCATGTCATCGCTCTGGCGCAGCAACAATGTCGAGACAGCAAGAGCAATCTTCAACTGGGTACACTCGCACATTACTTACCAGACGGTAAATGATTACCTCTCTTATGAAGAGGCCGCATATAGAGGATTCTCAAAGCGCAACGGTGACTGTTACGTATATTTCGCCTGCGCGAAAATGCTCCTCGACTGCGCAGGCATTCCGAACATGATGGTCGAGAGATTCCCGGTCTACTCCAACGGTCACTACTGGAATCTCGTGCAGCTCAACGGTGAGTGGTATCACTGCGATGCAACGGTATTCAGGGATCATCCGAGCATGTATTTCATGTGCACTGATGACGAGATCGAAGACAGCCATCACCATTTCAACGGTGCGCTCTATCCTGAGCGTGCAGGCGGATCTTCAGAGTATCTGAACAGCGATCCGACGCCCACACCTGAGCCGACAGCAACACCTACGCCAACTCCGTCCGATACGCCTGCTCCGACACCGGAAACTGAAACTCCAGAGACCCCTGAGACTTTAGTTGATCCGGTAGTCACAACGGAGCCTGATTACGGGGACACTCCGACATCCGGTCAGGATCACGGCACTCCCGGACCGCGACCCGGGGATGAGGTCGAGATTCCGTTGGATGGCAGCATTGGACCTTACATAGAATAATGAGATCAAGACCCTCTCAGATTGGCTAATCCATAATAAAGCACTAACAAAAAGTCGGAGTTCATCAGAAGACCGTTTCACGCATCGTGAGGCGGTCTTTTTTGTGTGAAACTCATGGATGCAGTTTATAGGTCAAAAATATTTTTTATCCTAAACCGCAGAAAAAACGCCGAAAAGGACTAAGAATTCGCGATTTCTTAGTCCTTTTGCCACTTTTTTCGAGCATTTGGGATAAGACCTTTCACGCTGACTTATCTTAAACGCCCCAAAATGCACCCGAAAAATATACGAAATCGTGTTTTCGTATATTTTTTGCCCCTTTTTTTGAGCGTTTGAGATAAGGTCGCCACGGTTTTTCCGCAACATATTTTCCTCTTCAACTGTATTATTGATATAAGGTCGCAAAGGGGGATAAAACATGAAAAAGGGAACGCGTATTCTGGCAGCAGTTTTGGCGCTCGGCATTATGCTGGGTGCGGCAGGGTGCAACGCGGTAACTGTAACGCAGGGCGATGACGTCGGCGAGACCAAGCACACAACTTTGCCCGATGACCGGTATCTGTCAGCAGTGCCGGAGCAGGATCAGCACTTGTTTCAAAGCGGCACATGCACAACCGCGTTCCCTGATAACAGCGAGATCAGGAAGATCTCATTTCTCATAAACAACTACTCAATGGTGTGGACGAGCATTTACGGATCGGTCGATCTTGAGAGCGGCAAAGCTACTTACGGTATGGGAAACAATCTGCTTCCCATCGATGAATATCAGGTTTACGACCTGACGGATGACGATATCAAGGCCTACAGGGATGCTTTCGACGGGACGCTTCTGAGAGATAAAGTGGAGCTCGATAACGGCTACTGGAAGATTGCAGTGGAGTACAAGGACGGCACCTGCTACGCGTACCAGTTCGACAGGGACGGCATCATGAGAAACACGGCTGAGAACATCATGATCAGCGCATATTTTGATAAAATGGACATCGACGATAACACCAGACTGCTGTTCGGCATTCAGGGTTATTGAACGAGAGATAAGGGGATTTAACATGAGCGAATCTATTTACGAGTTAATATCAAACGCAGTAACTGACGGCAATCTGCCAAAGGATTTCAGACTGCCGAAGCCTGATGACGAACAAAAGGCAATGTTCGCGGACGGCGCCCTGGACGGCATCCAGATCTACCATTCCGGCTTCCCGTCTCTGGAGGATGAAGACTACGAGAGGATCCTTGATATCCTTAAGGTTGCAAACGAAGGCGAATTCGACACGGCTTCTGAGGATTTCACGGATTTCTGCGAGAAGTTCAGCGCGGTTACGATAATTGACGATATCCAGCAGGTCATTCTCGACAACAGGGAGGAGCTCGACGTCAATCAGATGGCGGAGTTTGCATATACCCTGATCACAGAAGCTTCTGACAGGGAGCTGATCAAGGTCGGCCTGATAATCTTCGAGCTCGTTCAGACTTCTTCCGATCCTGAGCTGATGGACATTATCAGAACACTCGCCCTGTCGGATGAATTTACCCTTTTTGCCGTGTTTGTAATGAGGACCTGGCCCAACGGTCAGATGGAGATCCTCGATCTTGCAAAGAAGGTCCGCGGCTGGGGCAGGATTCACTGTGTCAGATTCATCGAGCCTGAGAACGACGAGATCGCGCATTGGCTCCTGATGAACGGCATCGACAACGATGTCATGCGCGAATATTCGGCGCTCGAAGTCTTCAACAAGATCAATGTTGAGGCGATGCTGGATGAGGACAACCTCAGCGATGAAGACGCAAAGGCAATTCTGCAGATAATCGATTCAATGCTGGTTGAAGGCCCCGTTGCAGGAATTTCTGCAGTTGAATCGCCCCGTGACCTGCTCGCAAAAGTGCTTAAACTCGCAGAAAGAATCACGCCCGACGAAGAGTCGCAGAAGATATTAAATGATGTCGCTGAAGCGAAGCAGAGATTCGATTCAGCTCCGGCGGAGGAAGGATAATGGTACTCAAAATTTTCGATCCCGCGAGGGACTTTGACACGATAAAAAACTGGATCGACGACGAGCGCACGCACGCCATGTGGTGCGCCAGTAAATTTGCTTTTCCGCTCGAAAGGACTAACTTCACAAACGCCCTCTCCGACATGAATTCCAAGACCGGAGACATCCCGTTTATGGCACTTACGGACGACGGCGAAGCGGCAGGTTTTTTGTGCTATGCATTTAATTCTGAAGCAAAAGAAGGCATGCTAAAATTCGTTGTCGTCAATCCTGCTTTCCGCGGGAAAGGCATCGCCGGCGAGCTGCTCAAATCAGCGGCGGATTATGCTTTCGGGCATGGGGCAGAGATGGTGCATCTGAATGTTTTCACCGAAAATGTCAGGGCGAAGAAATGCTATCTCAAGGCCGGATTTGTCGAGAGAAACACCACCGAAAACGCGTTCCAATATAAGGATGAATTCTGGGGCAGATGTAACATGGCCCTGTACAAATAAGAACTGAAATTTGCCGCAATTTTCGCGGAGCCGGATGCTATAATCTGTTGCAGTTTAAGGGGATAGAGGGATATCAATATGAAAAAGGCTGTAGCATTTTTGCTGGCCGCCGTAATCGCGCTTGGAATGTGCGGATGCGGCAGGATCAGCGGTGACAAAATCGATGACCTGCGCGACGAAGGTTACGAGATCGAGCAGGTTGATAACAACAGTATCTGCATTATCGAAGACGGCGTTGAATATTATTACAAGACGGGCCTCATTAAGCCCGCTCTCAGCAAGATCGTTACACATATTTCTTCGAAGCCGGAATCTCCCACGGAATACGTCGTAACTGTCACGATCGTACCGGAATTGTTCAGGATAAGAATGTATGCTGAGCGATCTGGCACTTACACATTAGCTAATGGCAAAGAATATGATTCAGTAGAGATATTTACTTTCGAGTTTAAGAACGATTATAAGAACGATTTCGCATGGGAGAACCTGAGTACGCGTGGATTCCATGACACGACGTCTGATTATATATGGTTCACTGAAAATTGTCTTACGACTGATGAACTTCAGGAAATCTACGACAGGGCTCTGGAGCTTGAAAAGGAGCTGTAATCCATACTGAAAAAGGGTGCCTTTCGCCGGGATGTTATAATAGATAGCATTGGGG
>Ga0265298_10004299_pt1 | contig 18272 bp, 29 predicted proteins | sample AusTroGonzalo_MG_3_FD_193486 | JGI IMG/M metagenome (GOLD analysis project Ga0265298, IMG submission 193486) | Bovine rumen microbial communities from tropical cattle in Woodstock, Queensland, Australia - Gonzalo_01 | ecosystem: Host-associated > Mammals > Digestive system > Stomach > Rumen ... | reverse complement strand
AGAATAACTCAGGAGTCTTAACATATTTGTATCTGATAATCGGATACTTATAATGTTTCTTAGCGTAGACATAGGCAATTCCCTTATCTTCCAAAAACTGTACTTCACGTTTCCATTGCGTGGAATACTCTTTATCAAAAACTGTCTTTGGAATAATTACTTTTTCATCCATAATATAATCTCCTTAAAAATCGATATTTGAGAGAGTGTCTCTCCCTTACGTTAATTTCGAAATAGACACGCTATAAAAAGTTAATAAAATTGCATTTTTTGTTAATAGATGTTTTTGTATTGTTTATGTTTCTTTAATAACTTAGGAACGAGTTTTAAAAATGAAGAGAGTTGGGAAAAATAAAATATTGAAAAATATAGGGTGTATGGTACCAAAAAGTTTTCAGCGTAAAAATGGTGTTTTCTATTAGAAGAGAGGAAGTTGGATTTCAAACAGAAGAGAGAGGTGGGAGGGAAAGCTTTGATTTTGAACAAGAGAGTGGGGAGGGAACTAATATTCATGCAAACTTCTGCACAGAAGTTTGACGGCGTAAATTGCGCATTACGTCGTCCTGAATTGACAGGCATTTCGGCACAAATAAAAGTGCTGAACGGGCGGTTGCTGGACGTTAAGCAGCAACAGGTGTAAAGCCACCTAAATCTGATATGGCACTTACCCAGTCAGAAGCTAATCCAAAATCGGGAGGTACACACAATGTACTTAACGAATGAAAAAATTATCAACATCGCAGAACTCCGCTTTGAGCGCAAAGCGCTTGAAGCAATCATTTTCCTAACGGAAGACAACAGATACAATAAAAAAGATATTATTAAGACACTCAAAAAGAGCGTCGAAGCCATTAAATACATTGAAAAGAATGCAAAGAAGCCCTAATGGGCTTCTTTTTTTTATTTTTTTTATTTTTTTATTTTCATGACCCCCGTAAAGGCGGCAGTGAGCGACGACTCACACCAATAAACCGACCATTTTCCCAAATGCAATTGCTATGTCAACGTCAGCAATGCAGCATGCGTGCCATGTGCATAAAGCAAGCATGTAAGAAGCCGGCACAGCTTCTGATCGCATTGACTGATCAACGTTGGCCTATGCGGATATGGATTACGAAACCATCCGCATTGACAAATAGCAATTGCCAGCTATGCATTCATCTGCATACTCGCCCTTCCCTCAACGCTGGGGTACAAAGCGAGCAGGTCGACGATGTTGTCGAATGCAGATTAAAACATAGCGCGTGAGATTAGCCCTTCAAACTCACGACAGACAAAAGAAGGTAGACCAGAAACTATAGTTTCAGGTTTGGTCTGATGTTGAATCAGAGCGAAGTCATTCTGGCTCCCATAGGGAGATAACCTAGCATAAGACGAGACATCAGACCAATGCTGAACTATAGGAGCTAGATAGCTACAGTAAGGTCTAGGTTGAAGCACATATTCCAGAATATGCGAGATTATCAACCATATAAAAGTTCACAAGACATGGGTGGAGCATATCAGCAATTGGGCTGCTCTAGCATAACACCCGCCAGACATGGAGAGTCGGGTTACGAAACACAGCTTAAAAACTGAAGTGCTTCGGTACGTGCCGAAGCCACCTGATATCCTATTCTTCGAGATGATTTGCGTTAAATCTCGAAATGGGCACTTAACGCATATATATGAAGCTAAGCATAAATTAACATGCTTAGCTTCTTTTTTTTATGCGCAGCTACAGCCGCCTAGCTGCAAAAAAATAAAGAAAGGAGGTGGCAATATGACCGATAATCAGTACATGATTAAGGTAATCAAAGAGAACCTGAAGTACATAAAAGGTTCTCTTCGAGAAGAAGCCATAGCGTTTCTTCTCGCCCTCGAATCAGAGGAAGCGGATCGCCGCCTCCATATGATTCAAGTTATAAAGGAGCCTTAGAAATAAGGCTCCTTTTTTTTATTTTAACGAGCATCTTGAAAGGAGGTGTGAGATATGGATTACATAGTAATTGCAATCCTAACGGTACTTGTCGCTAGGTTCGTCTATGGGTTCCATAAAACCTATAGGTGAACCAGAAACCCTACTCCGGTTCGATGAACGCTATATAGCGCCGAGCTGCTGAGTAGGGTTTTTATTTTTTTATTTTTTACGGCAAATAGCGGTCTAGCCAGCCGCAAACAAAATATAGGAGGTATCCCCATGTTCTACGTACTCATCGTTACCCTTATCGTCACTGTTGCCACTATGCTCCTCGACAACCACCCGGAAACCAAAAAAAGGGTCGTCTCTTGGTTGAAGGATACAATCAAATGGGTCGCAATATGTGCTGTTGTCGTCACTGCGTTCTTCGCGATGGTGTACTTCAGTATACCAGCTAAAGCAGAATCAACAAATGCACTTGTTGTTGCCGTCTACTACGAAGAAGATGTTGCGGTTATTGTCGATGAAGAAGGTAATGAACTTCTATTCGACAGAGATGATCTCATCCCTGGAGATCAGCTCATGTTCGATGGAGAAGATTACGACCTCGTCGATTACGATTACTCACTGTGGTATCGCGTAGAAAATAGAGGAGTCACCATAGCTGAATTCTTGTACGAATACGATGCTGTCGCCTTTGCAAAAAAACTGGAATACGGTCGGGTGTACCGTATCGAGACCGTGTTATAAGGAGGAAGAAAACATGCTGGTTGTTGCAATCTCAGGAGGTGGGCTTCGGCCTGCCTCCTTTTATTTTTTATGGACACAAAGCAATAGCGGCCTGTCCAAGCCGCAAAATAAATTTAGGGCTTAAGCCCGGAAAGAGGTACCACTATGAAGAACCTGTTCAACATCATCTACGCCGTCGTTCACTCCACGATCTTCCATGCTGACGATGTGTTCAGCGCTGCGTTCCTGCGTCTCGTCAACCCGGATCTCCCGATCTACCGTACGTGCAAGTTCACGGATGCTCAGATCGAAGAGATCAACGCGGACAAAGCCATCGCCGTCGATATCGGCGCTCAGTACGGCGTTGTTGAATACGACCATCATCAGGTCGATAAGGCTCGCCGCCCTATCGAAGATGGTACGTATTTCGACAAAGAAGGCCATATGCAGATGATCCCGTACTGTGGTTTCGGGCTGCTCTGGCGGGATTATGGTCACCTGCTCTGCCCTTACGATAAGGCTTGGAAGAAAGTCGATAGAGACCTCGTCCTGCCTATTGACAAAGCGGATAACGGAGTTGAACCGAACACGCTGTCTGCTGCTATTCACGCCTTCAACCCGGCATGGAACAGCAAAGAAGATGAACATACGGCTTTCTGGAGAGCTGAAAAGTTTGCCGAGGCTGTCCTCAAGCAGTACGTAGACAACGCCAACGCTGAATATGAAGCAGAGAAGCTGATCCTCACCAGCACGACTCACGATTCCGGAAGGATTCTGGTGTTGGATCAGTATCTGCCTTGGCAGGACACTGTTATTAACCAGATGCCAGACGTGCTGTTTGTAGTGTTCCCGTCTGCTCGTGGCGGATTCTGTGTGCAGACCGTTCCGGATGCTCCCGGCTCATTCAACGGAAGAAAACTGTTCCCGACACGTTGGCTCGGCAATCCTGATACGAATCTGGGTATGACGTTCTGCCACCCCGGTAACTTCCTTGCTGCCGTGGATACGCTTGAGAACGCTGTTCACGTAGCTGATATCGCAATCAACGAATAACAACCGGTTTTCCTGAGGGACGGCACGTCAGCCGTCCCTCTTTTTATTTTTTATGCGGATACTACCTGTCAACCGGTATCCGAAATAAAAGAAAGGAGATGTTGACAAATGTTCAATTACACAGTTTATTACGACGAAGACAGTTACTCCAACTGGGACCCCTGTTCCTTGGAGTACGCGGTAACGGCCATTGAAGAACTTGGAGGATATGATTACGCAGAAATCGAAACCTCCATCAGTGGCGTAATCGTCTGGGAAAACGGAACGTGGATAATTCCCCGCGAAGAAGCCGAAGCCCTTGCCGAACAGGAAGAACAGGATAAGCGTGCCGCAGAAGCAGCCGCCGAAGCAGAGCGCAAAGCGGAAGCCGCAACTGTCGGCGACGAAATTGATAAGGAAAATATATCCTTCATCATGAGCATTGCCATAAAGCACCCCGCAAGGGACAATGGGGCACAGCGTACAGCCGACGAAATACGTGATTATGAAGGCTGGGAAAAACAGCCATGGAGTTACAAAGCGACAGAAGCAGACGTAACCGACGTGAAATCTGGACGCCACTATCATATTGATATGTGGCGTGGTAACCGGAAGATTACCCGCACTCTACTGAAGTAATCCGTCTAATCGGGAGCGTAGTTAGCTCCCGGTTTTTTTTATGCGGATTGCTGGTCACAGTCCGTAATAACGACACTAGGAGGTGTTGCAAATGAAGACCAACCTGATCGTCGACAAGGGCCCTTACGGAAATCGTTATCTCAAACCTATTGGCGAGGCAGTATGCGTTGGTGCATACGGCGCAGGAGACGACATCGACGAACTCTTGGGAGATGGTTTCATTGAAATCTTCTCCGGAGAATTGTTCGGGAAATTCGGTGTCAACTACGTCCATGCTACTCCGACCTGGTGCCAGACGTGGAAAGTCGATTCCCGCCGCTGCACGAAAAAAGATCGTCGTGCAGCGCGAATCGATGCCATCTGCGGCATTCATTGGAACAAAGAAACTGGTCTGAAAGAGTATGGTAAGAACCGCAAGCTCCGCCGTCGTATGATGCCGTCGCCGAAGCAAGTTAAGGAATTCGACGACTATCTTCCGTTTTGAAAAGGGGTGATCAAATGACGATATCAGCCGCAATCGACAAACTGTTCTTCGTGGCATCAGAAGACTATCCATTCTATTTGGATTGTCTCTTCGGTAACGAGGTGCATGAAGAAGAGGAAGAAGTCAGCGAAGCCCGGAAAACGCTCGCAAACGCTGGCATCAAACTGACGGATGAACTTCTTGCAAAAAAGAAAGCGAGACGTGCGAACGTTGTTCCTGAACCGACTCGGTTCATCGACCGTCCGCACTTCAAAGCGGTCGAAATCGACGAATTACCATTTTGATAAGGAGGAAAAGACAATGAAATGCATCAAAGGTTATGAAATCAGGGTTCTGAAATCAGCAGCTGGATTCTATATCGGAACCACAGAGGAAGAAGGATTTCCTATGTGCCGAATCTCTGGGTATTATCCGACAGAAGAAGCCGCACAGACTGCGTTAAATAACAAAACATTCTATCGTTTTGCAGAAGAGATCAGCTTCTGCAACGGTGGCTGCGGATGCATCCCAGGAGAAGGAGACACAGACGGCGACGAAGACCTTGAAGAAGAACTGGAACAGATGTTGGAACTCGGGTACGACCCGTTATGTTGGATGGACTCAGACGATTAACAAACTATCTTCAGAGGCTGGCTTCGTGCCAGTCTCTTTTTATTTTCATGAACGGCTATAAGCCGAAATATGAAAGGAGAAACCAAAATGGCTATCAGCACAACGATTTATTCTGAAAACGACGAACTTGTACTCGTCGAAGTATCTATCAACGGTAATCCGGTTGGCATTTGTGCTGAAGACAGCGTGGATACCATGCTTCATGTACTTGGTCTCACAGAGTAAAGAACAAAATAACTGAATAGAAAAGAGTCCAGCTTGAGAAAGCTGGCTCTTTTTTTATTTTCATGACACAGCAGAAAGGAGGTGTCATAAATGAAGATGTTCTTAGAACTTCCTGATGGTCGTGTAATACCAACAGGCGAGACCTATGACAATCTTCAAGATTCGAAATCAGATTATCCGTGGTCTGTTTTCGATGTAACTGTAAGACACGGAAATCTGGTCGCCTCCATTAGAGGGACAACAAGAAATGAAATTAGAGGAGGAAACGGTTATGCAAACTACTACTAAATGGCAATTGGCTGGAGTCGTATTCGATATCCAGCTCATACCAGCAGCAAAAAAAGCGGTAAAAGAAAGAAAACAAATAAAAGGTCTCTATACATTCGGAGACCCTCAGAGAATTGCAGTTAAAGATTCGGCCTGCAAAGTCGAATGCACAACGACAGACAAAAGAATTGGTTATGTTGTAGCAATATATTCAGCTACAACTGAACAGGTTATTAAGTTCAAAAAGATGATCGGGTACGATCATTTAGGTATCATTATAGAAAAAGTTTGATATCGAAAGCAGGATTAAATATCCTGCTTTTTATTTTTTAATGAATGGCAGTAACAAAACTATATTATTAACTGCCAAAGAAAGGATGGTAAAAACATGAAGACCAACATTACTAGACATCCGTACATTGCAAACAACATTAAAAGAATGGCTGAATCCACTTCCTATGGACAAAAATACGGATTCAATGCGAACGAGTACATTGCTGAAAACAGAAAACACATCGATTCTCAATTTCTTTCGTTAATGAAGCATAAAACGACAGAATATCCGGTTATGACTTATATAGAAGTCGAACGTGTTTGCAATGCAATATTCGACTTCATGCTTATAAGAACGGAAGAAAAAGCTGACAAGCTTATAGCTTGTATAGACAAGAATGGAATTCCTAAATTCCTATTAGACGCATGGCGCATAGATGAGTCAGATAACCTTGAATTATGTCGAAAATTCTGTGGACGTATCAGACACAATGGAATAATGTTTGCAAAGTTATCAACAATTGTTTGCAACAAGTCCATTGATCAATGGAAAGAATAATTTAGAAAGACTGGCTTTATGCCAGTCTTTTTTATTTTTTATGCAGACTACTGCAAAAAATTATGGCTAGCAACCTACTGCTGGAGGTGTCCTAATGAATAAATATCAAGTTACAATGTATTATGATCAATTTGTGGAACCTTATACGACAATTGAAATTGAACCTGAACTTATTAACAGTGTACTTATGTATGCAAACGACCCTCGTTGTATAGATGTAACAACGCCGGATGGCGAATATATGGAAGCAAAAGAATTTTATAATAAATTTGCTGGCATCACACTAACAGTAAATAGCAATAAAGTTCACGTAAAGTATATTGGTTTTGCTACACACAAAATGCCCGGTGAACCGTGGGATGAAGGTGACATATATGAAGATGTTTACAAATCTGAAGATGGTCGTATGTTTGTTCAGCTTTATATAACAGAAAAGTGGGACGCATATGATCAAAATAAGCACGGTCGTATTTGGACAAGACCGGAATGGGATGAGGTAAACAAAATTAAAACGTAATATGTTTCAAACATCAAATAAGGCTGGCTTTATGCCAGTCTTTTTTTATTTTCACGGCTATCGACTTGATAGCAACGGCTTCTGGCAGAGTCCGAGGAACCTACCAGCGTTCTGATGATATGCGATACATCCGCTACACCAGCGTCAATGGGACACGAAGCGGCATCCCCAGCCGTGGAAACTAAACGACCGTTCTGAAAGGAGAACGATACCATGAAGAAACTGTTTGCTCTGCTGATCGCCCTGATTCTGGGCCTGTTCAGCACCACTGTCGGCACCGCTGACAACACCGTCACTGTTGACCGCCCGACCGAAGCCAAGTACGTGGAATGGTATCTTGGCTACCACAAGTCCTGCCGTAATTATAGCAGGATTGCAAAACAGAATGTCATTCATCATAACTATACGAGAATGGCAAGCAGAATCTTGCTTGCTCCAATGACTCTGTTGATCGGATCTGCTTCTGCTGCAAGCAGTGAACATCAGTTCAGAGTATCGTATATACCTGAGAAGGATGATGTGCGAACAAAGACAGTTAACAGCTTTGATGAAGCTGTAAAGCTGTATAATTCCGTAAAGCAATACGCTATCAAGAAGAACAACAAAGAAATGCCGCGTCTTCTTGAGAATATAAGCTGCTCGGTTCCGATTACACTGCTCAGCTGCAACTGGACAGCAAAAGAAATTAAAGAAATAAAGAAGTCTGAATGGCGAGAAGACGCAATCAGGAGGCTGAAAGAAGCTAAGATTCATCAGCCGCAAATTGATGCACTGATGACAATGACTGTCACTGATCTCAAGAACGCAGTTGCAACTCGGTCGATTGACAAGCTGACTGAGATCAAAGGTATAGCAAACAAGACGGCAAGGAAGGCAATGTTTGCCTTGAAGCCGATCTGCCGTCCGTCAATTATAAAAACTATTGGTAGCAGAGAGTTCGACAGAGTTAGACTCGTTGCCAACACGGCAACATATACCGTAACAGATAAAATTAGGAAAGGTGTATCACCAGTTGAAGCCAAGGCAATTGCGCTCGGTGGCGATAACGCACTTATCCATGTCGTTAGCTACATTGAAGATGCAGCTGAGAATGATATAGAGGATAAAGCACGCGTCGAAGCGATGATAGACCAGTGGACAAAACTGGTACGTGGCGGTATCAAGCTGAACGGTGCTGTCTACGTTCCGCTTGGGCATGGAACCAATTCTGCTAAAGAATGTAAGACGATCTGGGTAAAGCAGGAAATCTATGCTGAAATGAAGGCGTGGATTGAGAAAGGTGTTTCCAAGAAGTGGAACACTACGCCAGCGAAGAAACTGGCTTATATGGTTGGTCTTCAGAGTGTGACAAGAAAGTCATGCCACATTCCGTTCCATCCGGAAGACTTCGCAATCTTTCCATCAGTATTTAGCAATACTCATGGGAAAATGGTAAAAGAGTTCCTGAATGGGACTGAACAGAAGTTTGATGATCATGATGAAGAAGTAAACCGCAGCGATGGATACTTCCTTATCGACATCCCTGATAAGATGATCCCTGAAATGATCAATAGAATGATCTTTGAACAGGGAATGGACCCGGAAGACGCAGCAGAAACATTAGCTGCATTCACAAGCGACACATCCATCAACAGCTATAGAGCGAACGGCGCTGCGCTGAAGGGCTGTGGCGACAAACACGTAAAAGTGCATAAGTTTGCACACGATAATGGAGTAACAACGACTCCTGATGGTCGTCCGATTGACAGCATCTGCGTGTTCGTTGACGAGACCGTTATTAAGACATCAATTGGAGAAAATGGTGCATATGCCACTTTCGAAGAATGGTGTAACGCAGTCAGAGAAGAATTAGACCTTGGAATCTGTGTGAAAGCGCACAAGAAATCCAAGAAAGATGTATCATATCAAGTAGTGCAGTCTCTTGCTGAAGCTAGTAACGAAACCGTCAAGGCAATGGCAAGAAAGACAATCGACCGGATTAACGAGATGCATACAGTCGAAGGCGCATCTCATGCGATGAACAGAGAAATTGGGCATATCATGCGGATTCTTCCGCAACTGTCCAATGTTCGCAACGTCAAAGAGCGTATCGAGAAGCGTTTGACTGAAGCAATTAACGATGCGTTCAGCGGTAAGCTGCTGAGAAGCAGTTATTACGCCTTTATCACGCCCGATCCGATTTACATTCTTCAGGGATGGTTCGGATTGGAAAAGACTGGTTGTCTGGACGAAGGAGAATTCCACGTAGGGCACGTTCGTCGTGGCAAACTGGTCTTCTTCAGAAGTCCGGTAATGCATCCGAACAGTGTTCGGGTAATCAATAACGTATCAATCAAGAAAGAATATCGTAAGTACTTCAAATCCGAAGAGTTTGTAATCATGATGAACTCTAAAGATGACGTCAGTCTTGCGGCAGATGCAGACTGGGATGGAGATCATGGTTCCATCTCTGATGATGAAACGTTAATTAAAGCAGCAGAGGAAACTCTGGCAATCTGGAACAGACTGGTTATCTGGGAAACGCCTAAGACCAACAAAGGCGAAGTAACCAGAGAAGTCGAGCTTGAATATCTCGAAAACTTGGTTCATAGGAATGAACTTGGGTTAACTGTGTATCAGCTGAATGCTTTGCTGAATAGAGTCATCAAACGCAAAGACGAATTCACAGGCGAAATCTATACGGAAGTCATTCCTGTCAGCGAACGTGGAGTGAACTTCAAGAAGTTTGCAGCTAACGTGCTTGTCGATGCAAGCAAGCATGGCGGAGCAACGATTGATGAACCTGAAGAAAGTGCTCAGTCACAGGATATGATTCAGCCTTGGGCTAAAACATATCGAGACGCTGTTACATCCAAACAGCTTTGGAGAGTATACTTCAAATCTGTTGGAGAAACAGTATACTTCGCAACAAAAGAAGACGCTGAGAAATGTGTCATCGACGAACGTGAACGGTGTAAGAAAATTGGCGAGAAATGCGAAGTATATGGCCCATATGACCATCTCGCAGAACTGTCAAATAAGACAAAACTTAATCCGAAGCATAAAGCAGGAACCTTGAACAGGCTCTTTGCCGAATATGCAGAGAACATCGACAGAAGTACGAAACTGTATGATGCTCCAGATGCGGATGACAAGTTTGATGTTCGGTGGTTGATGCTCAGCCCGGAAAAGAGTCGGCGTGGACTCAGTGGACTGATTAGTCAGGGAGTAATGCCGTTAGTCGAAGTAGACGGAGAAAAGCTGCGCCCAGATCAGGGTCTGTTCGACGCTATTGCTCGGCGCATGGATAAAGATCGTGCTGAATACAGTAGGGATGACAGCCGGAAAGACATGGAAGACACATCTTTCGAAGATGCATGGCGTACTACATGTCTGGCAGAGATTCAGGCGTTTGCAGAGTCAATGGGCAAAACATTGGAAGATGCTTATGATGTTATAACGTGGCAAATGTTCACGTTCATCGATAAGCAGTATACACTTATGGATCATAGCATGGACTTCATCAGAGATCGTATGTGGTCTGCATACTGGACGATCTTTGGTGGCATGGCAGAAGAAGCAGCAGAACGCTGGGAAGAATCTGGTGCTCGCCGTTTCTGGAATGACGATGCTCAGCCGGTTGACATCACTCCCAAAACTGAAGCTTGCTAAGCAATTAAGAGCCAGTTGTCAACTGGCTCTTTTTTTATTTTTATGAAGCAAATAATTGCTATCAGAAAAAGAAAGGAAGATACAAACATGAAAAAAGTAATTGTTTCCATTGGTTCCCGTGCTCCTTTTACAACAATGAAAAAGTCTGACATTGAATCGTTGTTTGAGCAAATGTGTTTCATTAACAACAACTTTCATGGCAGACCGGACATTTCGTTCACTATTACATCTAACAGCACGGGCAAAACAGTCAAAGTTGATTTTACATACTTTGATTCTATTGCAGATAATGCAACTCACAATGGCTTTCTTTGGCTCAACGAGATGGTTGATATACTTCTTGCGGATATCGCATAAAAGTTTGGTCATAAACATTAAACAGACTAGTCAAAAGACTGGTCTGTTTTTATTTTTTATGAAGCAAATAATTGCTATCAAGAAAGGAGAATGAAAATGATTACAAGAGAAACAAGCATCCACATTGGCAAGCGTTATCAGATCCTGTTTTGTGTCTATGATGACAAGGAATGGTTTGTCACAATCAACAATCTCGAAGAAGAATTCGGAGCGTCCAGTGACGAATGCTCCATGAACTGGGACAAAGGACTTGCAGAGGCGTTTGTCAACATTGCGACGATGATGTCTGACGAAGCCGCAGAAGATCTGATGTATGAACTGATTATGGTTGAAAATATTGATAACCATTTCACAAAATATCTTCCTGAGCCGTACAACATTCCTTGCTATGGTTGTCCTCACAAGGAAGGTTGCTGGGAAACACCTGGAACATGCATTGGTGGTTAACTTTATGGCCTGAGGCTAAGATCTCAGGCTTTTTATTTTTACGAACACGGCTGTAAAGCCAAATAAGAAAGGAGAATGAAAAATGAGAAAGCTCGTGTATTATTCCCAGAAAGACAAAACTTTCCACAAGAAAACCTACAACTATGACGAGGAAGAGCAGTGCAAACATGACTTCGCTGCACTCAAGCGCTCCGGCGTTCCGTTCTTCTATTCGGCGCACTACAACATTTATGGTGCAGGTGGCACCGAAATGAAGTCGTATGGTCTCGGTTTTGGCAAACCCGTTCCGATGAATCTAATCCCGGAAAACATCCGCGAACTCATCAACAAAGAACTGGAGGAAGATGACGACGGAGACTACGGCGGAAAACGTGAATTCTGGTATAACGTGTACGAGTCAGAAAACTGGTACGGTTTGTATGTTGACTGTGGTGAAGATGACTTTGAAAACGAAGTGATCTACCGTATGTTCGTTACAAAAGACGGAAAAAGTATCGCTTACGCTTAAATAAAGAAAGGAAGGTTTGTTATGGAAAAGATTTATGAACTCAACTGGATTCTTAACAACGGGAATCTGTACGCAAAAACTGCTGTTAAAGTGATGCTTGCTGCCCCTGAAGATCGTGGTGAGATTGTTACTCACTGGCTTGATACAGCTCTTGAGTCCGACGATGTTTGGGAAAAGCATGAAGCTGAAATGCACGCTCTTGCTGCTCATCTTGCCAAAGAACAGATGAACAATAAGATTGTCACAGAACCGTTCCCTGGTTTCTTCTGTCAGGAAAAATTCTGGTGGGTATGGGTACAAGAGCAAATTGAACAAGAAAAAAGACTGAATGCACAGGTAATTGTTTAACGTAATATTCATCAAAAGCTAGCTTAAATGCTAGCTTTTTTTATTTTTATGCCAACGGAGTGCTGCGGCATTCTTTTGGCATACGGGGCGGCCCCCTATTTTTCGGCGGGGGGAATTTTTTTCGCTTCGCTCTCCAGTTTGTTCTTGCAACCCATCCGCGTCTGAAATCAGACGCATTTCTCCGTGAATCTCAGGAATTCTCCTGAGAATATGCCAGTGTCTGTTTGGACTTCGTGCGAGAAAGACTATGCGCTCATGCGTTTGACGGCACTCGTGTTTGTGGTAGCAAGCGCCAGCGAGCTGGCGCATCATTCTGTGAAGAATTCTCTTCGACGTCATAGTACGTCGTTCGCAGAACCGCCAGCAAGCTGGCGGATATATCTGTGAAGAAGAGATTCTTCCGTTGGATGGGCTAACCTGCTAAGTGCCAGTGCCGACATTAAGTTGTGGGAGCAGGACGGGTATGACAGCAACCGTGGCACTATTCCGAGAGGGCGGTATATCCCTTCTGTCTAGGAGCCGATGTGTGGGGACTCGGAATCCGAAAACTTTGCGCTAGTTCTCCACTAGCATGTGGTTTTCTCGGGTATGCCCGTGATAGCTATCTAGGTTCCATTGACTCGACGGAGAATAAAATGGGGAAACTGAAGTAATGCTGGTCGGACAGCACGATACCGCGCATCCGCATCGTATTGTGGGAAAACGTAAAAGCTGTCAGAAGGTAAGCGCCGCCGAAAGTGCGTAATGAAAGGTGTTATCAATGGGTGTTCAAACTGAAGCGAATGTGCACTCGCTTCAGCCTTTAGCAGAGGACGCCTGATTGTGCTGCTAACACAGTCAGGCGTAATGCGGCAGACCCCGTTCCAAGCCCGTGGGTCATTTCCGCCGATAAATCGGCGGACTGCATTGTGAAATTAAAAGTGAATAAGGGGGACAATCGTCATGGCATGTAAGGAAAGGAAACCTACTGAAGCAGATCGGATTCATTCCATGGAAAAAGAAATGAAGATCCGAAAGGAGTCTCTCACAAAAATCCTTAACGAATCTTTTGTTCTGAAAGAAAGAATGGACAAAGGTTTGGCAACGAAAAAGGATGGCAAAAGGGCAGACGAACTGCGAGAGATTGCCGCTGGACACGTCGCATGGATCAACACCCACAAAGGTGAAATCAAGCGGTTCTATAAGCCGCAAATGGTTATCGATTGATTTCCTGCCCCGGCTGCTGACATAGCTCCGGTCGGGGCGGATGACTTATATGAGGAGGCTTATTATGAAGAAAAAGCTTATTATGAAGAAATGTCTTTGTGATAATTGCGTTTATCGCAAGGACTGTCCTCAAGCGGAAAAGGGCACTATAAAGTGCTCTAAGCGCAGGAGAATTTGACTTTGTGTATGTTATCAGCGCATGTATTTCGTGGTGAATACGTGCGTTGCCGTGTATACACAGAGGCGCAGAGAGAAAGCTATTGGCAGAAGTTAGCTTTCTTCTGACATGTCCTACATACAGCGGTGTGTTTCGAGAAGATGCCAGCTTTGACTGACACACACTGCATGGGTCCCGGGGGATTACGGGTCCCCTGGGATTTTGTTAATCGACTATTTCGTTTTCCGCCATCAGGGCGGCATGGGAACTCCTCCTTTCATATCTTGGAGCAGGCATGGGAAACCTGCTCCTACTTTGCTATTTTGGCTTAGTGAGCTGCGCCATAAGTCAGCTCTCATTTTTTTCTTGGCGGGAGATGTTTTGGAGAGACGTAACGGGGCTAAAGCCCCTTATTATGCAATGAAAAATTCTCAAAATAAGTAGCTAGCCAAATAACAAAATGAAAGGAATTAAAACAATGGGATATCGCAGAATGACACCTCGGGATGTCGAAATTCTGTTCGGCATCGAAATTCCTACTTACGACGGATGCTTTGGTAAAGGTCGTGATGGCATTACCGAAAAACAGCGTATTTTCATCCACAACCTCGGCATCAACATCTCCGGACTCAAGTATAAGGCTCAGGCCTCTATTATAATCGACTGCGTCCTTGAGCGCAGGAAACAGGGACTGGCGAGTATGAAGCAGCTTCAGACAATTCGTAATCTAAAGGTCAAGACTCGCAAGCCAATTCAGATGCTCACCAAAGACGAAGCTTGCGCAATCCTCAGCCAATATTTAAGTTATTAGCCTTGAATTCAGAGATATGAAAGAAAGGGGATCTATTATGACAAATGAAAGAAAAAAGTTAATAAATCTTTTGTCCAGAATGGAAATTGACGCAAATATCGGCAAACGGTTACCGCGTCTTGGCGTTGACAGAGCTTTTGACGATATATCCGCATGTATCAAAGAAATTAATAAAATGTTTGGAATCACAGAAGAAGAATCCCACAAAGAATGGATTGCATGAAAGGAGAGAAAAAAACATGTACCAGCCGAAACCTATTAACACTGAAGGTGTTGCTCTGACCGCTGACATTCTTGAACTCAGCGGTCTTATTGCCAAGAATGTCCATGATGTATGGGCAGTCGGAAGGATTGCTCAAGGATGGACTTACGGCCCGGTCAGAAATGACGCTCTGAAACAGACACCGTGTCTGGTGCCATATGAAGAGTTAACCGACGAAGAAAAATCATACGACTTGAATACCGCTCTTGAAACTTTGAAACTGATCGTAAAACTCGGATACAAGATTGTAAAAGAAGAAGGTTGATTAAAAGTGAAAGAAATAAATGATTCTTATACAGTTTATGATCTAGAATGTATTCATAAACACAGAAAGGTAATAAAGATTTACAATGTTAATTCGAAAAAGGACCGTGTGATTATAACTTCGTTTGTTTGGCATGATCCGACGAATGCGTTAAAAAGCATGCAGCAACGGGAAATATGTCCGTAAAACGATCTGTGGAAAGGAGAATTAAAAGTGAAAAAAATAGAAATTTATCCTGATGGCTCATGTCTTGGAAACCCTGGAGTAATGGGATTTTGTGCCATACTCCAATGCGAAGGCGCGGAAAGAATCGTGAAAGGATACGATTCTGATCCGCGTGGCACAAATAACAAAGCTGAGTTGTCTGCAGTAATCATCGGTCTGGACTGGGTGAACCGTGTCCAGAAAGAGCAGTGCAAGGTTATCATCTACACGGATTCGGAGAACAACGTTAGGTGCTCACAGCATTCAGATATGTCCTTGATGGCACCTGAACGAAAGAACAACGAATATTGGATAGAGTACATTCGGCAGCGTGACAAGCATAATCACATTGTCGAATGGAGAAAAATCAAAGGGCACTCTAATTGCGAACAAAATAACCGTGCGGATAAGATCGCTAAAGCTGAAGCTATCCGCGCTCGGCATGAGCTGTATGAGAAAGGACTGAAATAATGGACAGGTATTTTCCAGCCCAAAAACACTGTGAATGCTATGGTATCATCGATCAAAAAATATATGGTGTAATGCCATGCGGTGATATCAAAAAGTTCAGTACTGAAGCAGCATATGAAACTGCTTATCAGGCTGAACTCGACGAGTTCATCGACGAGATGGCTCGGTTGTCGGAAGAGAATGAAATCGAGTTTCCTGAAGACTATAGTTTTGCATAAATGAATGAATAATATTCATAGAATAATTATTCAAGAAAGGTGAATGATATGCAAATATTGGACAACCTGCTCATTGTAGGGCTGATTATCGCTGCTTTCTTCAGCGGGCTGAAAGTGGCAGGACATTACTACAACAAGCTCATTGCACATCATGAGTACACCGAAAGGCTCATGGCGGCACAGAACGGGGTAGGGTATGTTGCTCTGCCGCAGGAAAAGAAGCATGTTCCAATCGGACAGCCATTCATGGATGCATTGCAAAAGAATGGCAGGGCAACTCAAAAGTTATCGCATTAACGAAATACCGCCAGCAAGCTGGCGGATATGGCTGTGAAAGAATGCGCTTCGCGTTTAGTTTTCTTTCCCGCTCGTAAACGAGCGGACAATATCGTGAAAGACGAGGACTCGTTATGGGTGCTCGTTTTTTAATATATTTTTTGCGCCGAATGAGCGCAGACTTGGCGTCCGGTACCCAAGAGAATAATCGCCACCGGATAGAGTGGCACTGCCTTTAAGGCACAACTGGAAACAGTTGCTCGAACAAGTGCTAGGTTGATGTACCGTAAAGTCACTGATGGCAACGTCAGTGACAGAGGAATGACATCCTCTACATTAAAAGTCAGAAAAATAATTAAAAGTACTCGGAGGTACAAAACTATGACTAATTTCGTTGGCAATATCACTAAGGATGCTGTGACCCGTAAAGTTGACGTCGCTGGTGTCCCGAACCTTGTAACAGACTTCAGCGTTGCTGAGAACTATCGCAAGGGTGACGGAACTCAGGGCACTCAGTACTACCGGATTTCCATCTGGGGCCCGCGTGGCGCTAAGCTGATGGAGTACCTGAAGAAGGGCCGTGCTGTTGCGGTGACAGGTCGTGTTAAGACCCGTGCGTATATGGACAAGAACGGCAATCCTGCTGCTCAGCTGGAGATGAGCAATCCGACCATTCAGCTGATCGGCAAGAACAGCACGGCTGAAGGTGAGGAAGAGCCGGTTGATCTTGACCCCATCACCGAGGAACCGGACAACGACAAGCCCTTTTGATGAGACAGGCGTGCTAGGTTTAGTGCGCCGACTGTTTAAGAAATAATATAATGGAGCCTGACTGTAAGGAGAGTCAGGCTCCTTCTTTTTGTTGTCTCTTGCGTTGTGGACTCATGCATTGAGTTTACACCATAGGAGAGAGCAGACGTCTAGCCAACGTTAACCTCCGACTGGAAGAACTAGGCTGGTTGCTTTCAGTTCAGTTAGACACATTTGCTCTGGCGTGTCTGGTAATTGGTTGAGAAGGGAACCATCTGATTGCTCATTTGCTCTGTATCTGAGGTAGGTCTGTCGTCGAAACAGGCAAACGGGCTGCAGTGCAACTCCCCCGTGTACAGAGTCTCCATGCATGACTGAAGCCAGAATAAGGTCATGCATTTTTTATCACAAGAATACATAGGGTATGCAACAGGTTCGACTCCTGTTCTTGTGACCACGGGTGTTTTCTGCGCACCCGAGTAGAACGCTGTGCATCATTGCACTTCCTCCAAACGGCTCTCAGGAAAGACTGAGTGACAGCCTGGAAAGACAGGCTTTAGTTCGGTACCTAATAAATGAGTCTATTTGGAAATGACCGTAAAGGAAGAAGGATCATCTCCAAACAAGACTCTATTTTTTTATTTTAAAACTATCCTATTTCTGCATGAGTTTAAGATGCTCAGATGTAAGGATGAGTATTTATCCATCCTGTGATAACGAGTGACTGAAGTCGTACAGAAACAGGAGCGTACGAAAGGAGAAAACAATGACTGAGAAAGTACCCACACCGCTGGATGAACAGGAAACCATTATTAACTACAATCCGAATCAGGTGAATGACAGAGCTTCTGTATATACAAGCGCTACAAACACGCTTGCCGCTATGTGGAAGCTGTACAATGAAAGACCTGATGAAGTTAAGATTATCCATGATGACAAATACGGAACTGAATTTTCTGTGCCAAGAGACTGGATTAAGATCAAGCCTAAGAAACAGTTAACTGACGAACAAAAGCAACTGCTTGCCAGCAGACTTGCTGCTGCCGTAAGGAAATAAAGATCATTTTTCTGCAAGTCACACATTGTTGTGAAACTGTCTACTGT
>Ga0265298_10004298_pt1 | contig 18279 bp, 14 predicted proteins | sample AusTroGonzalo_MG_3_FD_193486 | JGI IMG/M metagenome (GOLD analysis project Ga0265298, IMG submission 193486) | Bovine rumen microbial communities from tropical cattle in Woodstock, Queensland, Australia - Gonzalo_01 | ecosystem: Host-associated > Mammals > Digestive system > Stomach > Rumen ... | reverse complement strand
TGTCGGCCATGTTCTTTGTCACGGTGGTCTGGACACTGGCTGTCTTCATCGCTTTCGTCGTGGGCGACACGCTGAGAATGGTGGTTCGCGCCGTGATGTATGGGGACGAATGGATTTCGACTGTTCCCAGGGTGCTGCGCAATCTGACGCCCGATGGTTTAAAACCGCGTCCTTGGGCCGTCGAGCCAACCTATTTCACGGCAGCAAAGATGTTCTGTTCGGTTTCCTTAATTGTCTGGATTCATTCGCTCTATGTCTTCTGTGGCACCCTGATGCGCAAGTATTCCTTTGTGGTGGCGACTGCGGCGCTTATCCTGTCTTTCGCCCTCACCTTGTGGATAGGATACGATAAGCTGCAGCTCAACATGTTCTATGGAACAACTGATGGCGACGGTGTGCTTGTCTATGAGGTTGGCGCATTAGGCTACATACTCTGCGTCATACTTCCCCTGCTCGCCGTGTTCAACTACTGGGCATCGTTCTATATCTTCAAAGGTTTTCAGTTAATAACAAATAAGTGGACTAATTATGACATTCTCAAACGATAAAGCGATTTACGTACAGATGGCCGACCGCCTCTGCGACGAGATACTTGCAGGCAAGTATCAGGACGACGACCGCATCCCGTCGGTCCGTGAGTACAGTGTGCTGCTGGAGGTAAACACCAACACAGCTGTGAAAGCCTACGACGAATTGGCTCGCGCGAACATCATCTATAACAAGCGTGGCTTAGGCTATTTTGTGACGCCTGGCGCGAAGAAGCAAATCCTGAAGGAGCGCAAGAAGGAGTTCATGAAAGAACGCCTGCCTGAGCTGTTCCGACAGATGCAACTGTTAGGTATTACGTTAGAAGATGTTAAAGTTGCGTATGAATTGCAGCAAAAAGCATAGTTTCTGCGTCTAATGGTCAGAACATAGTAAAAAGTCAATCAAATGATTCATTTAGAAAACGTAAACAAGACCTACTACGGTGCGCAACCGTTGCATGTGCTGAAGGGTATCAACCTGGACATTGCGAAGGGTGAGTTCGTGAGCATCATGGGTGCCTCAGGTTCGGGCAAGAGTACCTTGCTGAACATCCTGGGTATTCTCGACAACTACGACTCGGGCCTGTACGAGCTGGCTGGCGTTCCCATCAGGAACCTGTCGGAGACGAAGGCCGCTGACTACCGCAACCGTATGATAGGTTTCATCTTCCAGTCATTTAATCTCATCTCGTTTAAAACTGCCGTGGAAAACGTTGAGTTGCCATTATTTTATCAAGGAGTGTCCAGGAGGAAGCGCCATCAGATGGCTCTGGAGTATCTGGAGCGTCTGGGCCTCCTCGACTGGGCCGAGCATTACCCCAACGAACTGTCGGGAGGACAGCGTCAGCGCGTGGCAATTGCCCGAGCACTCATCACCCATCCACAGATTATCCTGGCCGACGAGCCTACGGGCGCATTGGACTCGAAAACGTCTGTGGAGGTGATGCAGTTGCTCAAGCAGTTGAACCAGGACGACGGCATGACCATCGTGGTGGTGACGCACGAGAGTGGCGTAGCGAACGAGACGAACAAGATAGTACACATCAAGGACGGCGTCATCGGAAAGATTGAGGAGAACCTCAACCACAATGCCTCGCCCTTCGGTAGTGGAGGACTGATGAAATAAAAGAGAATATGCGTGATATAATTAGTGAAATATGGTCGACGGCCAGGCGGAACAAGTTGCGCACGACGCTGACGGGATTTGCTGTAGCGTGGGGCATCTTCATGCTCATCGTGCTGCTGGGTGCAGGCAACGGTCTCATCAATGCCAACCTGAAGCAGAGCGACCGTTTCCTCTCCTCGTCGATGGTGGTCTATGGTGGTTGGACGTCGAAGGCCTATCAGGGGCTGAAGGAGGGACGCGACATTCGTCTGCACGAACGCGACATGGAAATTACCAAGAAGGAATTCTCGCAGAATGTCGATGACGTGGGTGCGCAGTACAACACGTCGGTTACCGTCAGCAATGGTCAGCAATACCTTTCTTCGAGCATCAGCGGTGTCTATCCCAACCACACGAAGATTAATAAGGTGGAGCTGCTGCAGGGCCGTTTCATCAATGAGATTGACGTGAAGGAAAGCCGCAAGGTGCTGGTGTTGAGCAACAAGCAGGCCAAGGAACTGAAATGTCGAGTCGGCGACTTTGTAAATGTGGGCAACTTCGCCTTCAAGGTGGTAGGTATCTATAAGGAGAATGAGAACGGTCGTGCCGAAATATTCAGCAGCTACTCGGCCATCAAGCGCATCTATGGCGCCAAGACCGACGATGCCGGCCGCATAGAGTTCACCTTCCACGGCCTGAATACGGAGCAAGCCAACGAGGAGTTTGAGAAGGACTACCGTCATCGTCTGAACGCTGAGCACCAGGCACATCCTGAAGATGAGGACGCCGTCTGGCTGTGGAACCGCTTCACTCAGAACCTGCAGATGGAACAGGGTATAGGCATCATTCGTACTGCCCTTTGGATTGTGGGACTTTTTACATTGCTTTCTGGAATCGTGGGTGTCTCGAACATCATGCTCATCACCGTGAAGGAGCGTACCCACGAGTTCGGTATCCGCAAGGCCATCGGTGCCAAACCTTGGAACGTGCTGAAGCTGATCATCATCGAGAGTGTCATCATCACCACGTTCTTTGGCTATATAGGTATGGTGCTGGGCATTGCCGCAAACGAGTATATGGATGCCACGATAGGCCATGAGACCATTGATACGGGCTTGTTCAAGGCAACGATGTTCCTGGATCCCACCGTCGGACTCGATGTCTGCGTGGAGGCTACGATGGTGATGATTATCGCAGGTACGATAGCCGGACTGATTCCCGCCTTCAAGGCCAGCCGAATACGTCCTATTGAAGCATTAAGAGCAGAGTAAGGTTATGAGAATAGATATAGATTCCTACAGAGAGGTGCTCGACACCCTGACGCGCAACAAGGCGCGTTCGTTCCTGACGGGCTTTGGCGTTTTCTGGGGCGTGTTTATGCTCGTGGCACTAATGGGTGGCGGCAACGGACTGAAAGAACTGCTACAGCAGAATTTTGCAGGTTTTGCCACCAACAGCGCCTTAGTGTGGGCCCAGCCTACGAGCAAGGCTTACAAGGGATTCCGCAAGGGTCGCATGTGGACGATGGACTACAAGGATGTAGACCGCATCCGCCAAAGCGTTCCTGAGCTCGATGTCATCACGCCCCTGCTCTTCTCGAATGGCGGTACTGCCTATTATGGCGATCGTAAGTCTACCGTTGGCGTCAGCGGAGCGATGCCTGACTATCAGCGCGTGAACGAGCCGAAGATGTTCTACGGCAGATTCATTGACGAGGCCGACATCCGCGATCACCGCAAGGTGTGCGTCATCCAGAAAAAAACCTACAAGGAGCTGTTCCCAGGTGGTGGCGACCCCTGCGGCAAGAGCATCCGCATTGACAATATCTACTACCAGATTGTGGGCGTAGACTACAACATGAGTGAAGGCGTCAATATCAGTGGCGAAAACGGCACAGGCGTCATCCTGCCCCTGACTTTCATGCAGCAGGCCTACAATCGAGGCGACGCCGTCGACCTGATTGCTGTGACTGGCCGAAAGGGTGTGGTGATGTCGAAAGTCACCGATCGCATCCGCGAGACCGTTGCCCGTGCCCATACCATCGACCCGACTGACGAACAAGGTGCTATGGTGTTCAACACCGAGGTGCTGTTCCAGTTGCTCGACAACCTGTTCAAGGGCGTCAACTTCCTCATCTGGCTGGTGGGTCTCGGAACGTTGCTGGCAGGCTCCATTGGTGTGTCGAACATCATGATGGTGACCGTTCGAGAGCGTACTACAGAGATTGGTATCCGTCGAGCCATCGGCGCCACGCCTAAGGTGATACTGTCGCAGATTATTTCCGAGAGTATCGTGCTGACATTAGTGGCGGGCATGAGCGGCATCCTCTTCGGTGTGCTGATCCTGCAGATGCTGGAGCTGGCAAACACGGAAGACGGCATCCTTACCGCCCACTTCCAGATTGGTTTCTGGACGGCCATCTTCGCAGCCCTTGTAGTATCGGCAATGGGTGTGCTCGCCGGACTCGCGCCAGCAGCCCGAGCCATGAGTATCAAACCCGTCGACGCCATGCGCGATGAATAATTCGAAATAACACCATAACGCCATAACGTAATAACGCAATAACGAAATAATTAAAAAAACAACATACAATGAAAAAGTATTCAAAACTGATTATCGCAGCGATTATCGCGCTGATTTTCATCGGAACATTCGTGTTCCTGTGGCAGAAGAGCCAACCCAAGGAGATTGTCTACAACGAGTTCACCCCTAAACTGGACAGCATCCAGAAAACGACTATCATCACAGGCAAGATTGAGCCTCGCAACGAGGTCAACGTCAAGCCGCAGATCTCTGGTATTATCTCAGAACTCTACAAGGAGCCAGGTGATTATGTGAATACTGGTGATGTGATTGCCAAGGTCAAGGTGATTCCCGATATGAGTCAGCTAAGTTCTGCAGAGATGCGCGTACGCCTGGCAGAGATTAACCTGAAACAGGCGCAGACCGATTTCCAGCGTGAGGAGAACCTCTTCAACCAGCAGCTTGTCTCTGCCGATGAGTACGATAAGAGCAAGATGACTCTTCAGCAGGCCAAGCACGAGAAGATCGCTGCCGAAGATGCGCTTGAGGTTGTGCGCGATGGTGTTTCCAAGTCGAACGCTAAGGCCAGCTCGACATTGATTCGCTCTACCATCAGCGGTGTCATCCTCGACATTCCTGTAAAGGTGGGTAACTCGGTCATCCTCTCCAACACCTTCAACGACGGTACGACCATCGCCACCGTTGCCAACATGAACGACCTCATCTTTCGCGGTAACATCGATGAGACCGAGGTGGGCCAGCTGTTTCCTTCTATGCCGATGAAGATTACCATCGGTGCCTTGCAGGACCTAAAGTTCGACGCTGCCCTGGAGTATATCTCGCCGAAGGCCACTGAGAGCAACGGTGCCAACCAGTTTGAGATTAAGGCAGCCGTGAGAATCTCCGAGGGTGGTAAGATCCGCTCAGGCTATAGTGCCAATGCGGAGATCGTACTGTCCAAGGCCGACAACGTGCTCACCATTCCTGAGAGCGCCATCGAGTTCAGCGGCGACTCCACCTTCGTCTATATCGTGAAGGGTGCCGACAAGCAAAAGACTTATGAGCGCACGCAGGTGACTACCGGTTTGAGTGATGGCGTGAACATCGAGATTAAGAGCGGCCTTACCGCCAAGGACAAGGTGCGTGGCCCCGAGATTGTTGCTGACGACAATGAAGACTAATGTATATCAATGCACAATTGGCTATGCCTGTAGGCAATGCATAATGCACAATTATTAATGTAATATTTACCATTATATATGAAATGTTTAAATATATTTGATTCACCGTTCGTATTTCTACGCGCAGCCATTTGTGCATTCTGCATGATGCATTGTGCATTGCTTGGGGCACAGCCCCATCAGTGGACGCTCCGCGAGTGCTGCGACTATGCCGTAAGCCATAGCATCAGCATCAAGCAGCAGCAGAACCAGTGCCGCCAGCAGGAGATTCAACTCTCCACAGCGAAGAACTCGCGCCTGCCCGACCTAAGCGGTAGCGTAGGCCAGAACTTTTCGTTCGGTCGCGGTTTGACAGCCGACAACACGTACTCGAACACCAATACCAGTTCAACGAGCTTCAGCCTCGGTACCAGTGTTCCTCTTTTCACTGGCTTCCAGATTCCCAATCAGATCAAGATGAACCAGCTGAACCTTGAGGCTGCTACCGCCGACCTGGAGAAGGCGAAGAACGACATCCGCATGCAGGTGGCTCAGGCCTACGTCCAGATTCTCTATAACATGGAGATTGCTGACGTTGCCCACCGTCAGGTCAGTATTGATTCCATGCAGGTGGCCCGTATCGAGGCCCTTGTCAACAACGGAAAGGCCAGTGGCTCGCAGCTCTCACAGCAGAAAGCTACACTTGCCAACAGCCAGCTTACCGTCACCCAGGCCGAGAACAATCTCAACCTCTCGCTTCTGACGCTTTCACAGCTTCTCGAACTGCCCACTGCCGATGGCTTTGCGATTGAGAGACCGATGGTTGATGAGACTAGTGGAGCGTATAGGGCTCAGGTTCCTTCGGCTGACGCTGTCTATGCCGAGGCTCTTGGTCTGAAGCCTGAGATTATGGCGCAGCAGCTGCGTCTGAAAGCCACTGACCATAACATTAAGATAGCACGTGCCGGTTATATGCCGACGCTCAGCCTCAGTGGCGGCATGGGCAGCAACTACTATACTACCAGCAAGTTCTCGTCAGACCCCTTCGGCACCCAACTGAAGAACAACTTCTCACAATATATCGGCCTGAATCTGAACGTGCCCATCTTCAATCGCTTCCAGACGCGCAACAGCATCCGTAGTGCCAAGATTGAGCAGCAGAACCAGCAGTTGCAGTTCGACAATGCGAAAAAGACGCTCTACAAGGAAATTCAGCAGGTGTGTCAGAACGCCATCGCCGCGCAGGCTAAGTACGAGAGCAGCATGGTGGCCATGCAGAGCTCGAAGGACGCTTTCGACCTGATGCAGGCCAAGTATGAGAACGGAAAGGCCAACATGACGGAGTTCAACGAATCGAAGAACAACTATCTGAAGTCGGAGTCCGACCTTGTGCAGGCGCGTTACGAACTGATCTACCAGCAGGCGCTCATCCAGTTCTATCGGGGGCACGACTTGCAGTTCAACTAAGCAAAATAATCATGATGGGAATATAAGAAACTGTATTGTTCTGGCTCATTTTCAGCGACATACAAAACTGGAGCTAAAAACCGCGTAGGGAATCCCCTATGCGGTTTTATGGTATTTCCTCCGTTACTTTAGAACTTTACCCTTGTGTCGTAAACAGAAAAGCTGTATCTTTGTACCAGAATTAATAAACAGAATGTTTCACCCTATAAAAGATTACGACTATGAAGAAGTTATACACCATGATGCTGATGGCCCTGATGGGTCTCACATTCACCGCTTGCGAGGATGAGTATATCGCTGATACCCTCGAAGGAACCTGGAGTGGCACCATGTTCGTTTCCACCTACTACGACGGGCGCGACTACTATGCTACCCACACGGAAATCACCTTTGACATCGATCCCTTCCGTTTTACCAAGGGTTCAGGCTACTGGGTCGACTACTACAGCGGCGCACCTTGGGACTACGTGGCTAACCACATCAGCTGGCACGTTGACAATGGAAACATCTACGTCTACTTCCGCGAAGATGATACCGAGGTTGTCATCTCCGACTATCACCTGTCTGACTCTCGTTTCACAGGCTACATTGCCGACGGCGACAACGACGTGTACTTCAACCTCATCCACACCTCGTCGCCCAACTGGGAAAACTACGACAATTGGGGCTATGACCCCTGGTGCGATGAGTACTATTATTCTCGCCAGACCCGTGGCAGCAGTACTGACAGCACAGCCACAAAGCCTGCTAAGCCTATCCGTCAGTTTGGCAAGAAGGTTGAGTAGTACACGGTACACCTCCTAATTAAATGGGCACTTCAAAGTGCCCATTTAATGTTTACTTGGGCTGTTCAGCTTCCAACTTGTCAATTCCGCCCGTCAGTGGGTTCAGCCACAGACGGGTGCCATAGTGTTTGTTGAAGAGGTCGGCACTCAGCAGCTCCACGTTGCCGAACTGTGCGGCGGGGAAGTCCTCCTTGCTGACAATGTCGTTGCCGTTCAGAATGGTTGAGCGTAGCTTGCCAGGAACGTTATAGTACAGGCCGTTGGCCGCCTTCTTCTTTTTCTGGGCGGCTTCCTCGTCGGTCGGTGGCAGCTGCGTCAGGTTCTGGATAGTAATATAATAAGGTGTACCGCTCATGTCGTCGGCTTCTACCAGTCCGAAGTGGCGCGAGAAGCGGAACAGCGGGTGCTGCTGTAGCTCCTGATCGGGAGTGACGATAAAGACCTCTTCCGTCGTGTCGCACACAATAGTGCCTGAAAAGAGGCTGGTCAGCGACTTGTCCTGCTGGTCGAGCTGGCTGAGCATCAGCTTCATCTGTGCGCCGTCTTGAGGCATGAAGTCGGCCTGTCCCTTGACGAGCTGGCTTCGGCTATCGCGGAGGTCGTAGATCTCCTGTGCCGTCAGCTGGGCCATCTTGGCCACGCTTCCCGCGGAAAGTATTTCCTCGTTCATGAACTGTCGCGGATTGATGATTACAGATTTCTTCGCGGGCTTGAAGACTACGGGTTCTTCGAGGCGGTTAGGCTGGGCATTGATGGCCAGGAGCACCCCATCGTCAGCCTGAGCCACGTTGATAGCCGCCGTCTTGTTGTTGAACCTGATAGCATAAGCCTTTTCTGTGTCGCGGACACCCAGGGCCGACTGCGACAGCGAAACGATGCGATAGTTCGTCGACGGTTCCATGCTGACATTGTTGAGTCGGAGGAATCGTTCGGCATAGGCCGAGAACTCACCTGGTGTGTAGGTGGTCTTCTCAATCTTTACTGTTACACGGACAGCCGTCTTAGGCAGGAAATAAATCGCTCCTTCAGCTGTTGCACCTGGGATGTACTGGTCTGTCGTCGTCTGTGCTCCTACATATAAAAAGGAAAAAAGGAAAAATGGTAAAACCTTTACCCATCCTTGAACCTTTATGATATTCCTTATCTTCATACTCACTATCTTTTTTACTGTTTTACCTTTAATTTCATAAACGCTTTCGGCAGGCAGCGGATGATATCGCGGGCAATGAGGCTTTCTTCGCCCATTTCGCAAGCAGCAATGTCGCCTGCCAAGCCGTGTAGATACATGCCCATCATGCAGGCATTTAGGCGGCTATAGCCGCGAGCCAACAGGCCTGTGATGACACCCGTCAGTACGTCGCCGCTACCACCAGTAGCCATGCCAGCATTACCCGTAGAGTTAAAGACGATATGACCGTCAGGGCAGCAGAGGGCCGAGCGGTGGCCTTTCAAAATGATGTAGGCTCCGAGCCGCTGCGACAGGTCGCGGGCTTTCGACAGCCGTTCGAAACTGTCGGCAGAGTGGCCTTCCATGCGGTCGAACTCCTTAGGGTGGGGGGTCAGAATGATTTCTTTCGGAAGCTGGTCAATCCACGCACGGTGGTTCGACAGGATATTGATGGCATCGGCATCGCAGACCAACGGACACTGGGTGCGCCGCAATTGTGCAATGACAGCAATCGCCGTCTGTTCGCTAGTGCCAAGGCCAGGACCGATGCCCACAGCCTGGAAATCCTCGGTGTCGACGGCCTCAGAAAAGGTCGTCTCCTCGCGGTCTATCTGCAACACGGCCTCGGGGATTGCTGTCTGCATGATGGGTACGTTCTTGCGCGGCGAGTGGCTGGTCACCTTTCCTGCCCCAGAGCGCAGACAGGCTTCCGTAGCCAAAATAGCAGCCCCTGCCATGCCGTAGCTGCCAGCTATAATCAGTGCGTTGCCCATCGTGCCTTTGTGGGCGAATGGGTCGCGTGGTAGCAGTAGTGGACGGACGTCGTCCTCCTCCAGCATCGTGTATTGTGAGTCAATCTTCTCAATGCCTTCAGGGCTGAGATGGATGTCGAGCACCTTCAGGTTGCCGATGAACACTTGGTTTTCAGCGAAGAGCATGCTTAACTTCTTTTGGCCGAGGGTCAGCGTCAGGGTGGCGCGGATGATGTTGGAATGTACATTATAGGTGTTGTCCTCGGTCATCAAGCCCGACGGCATGTCGATGCTCACCACTTCGGCGTGAGAGGCATTAATGTATTTCACCAACGAGGCAAAGCCGCCGGAAAGCGGTTTGTTGAGGCCAGAGCCAAAGAGACCGTCGACCACCAGCATGCCATAGTCCAACTGTGGCGGATCAAACTCCTGGGTTACTTCCACAAACAGATTCCTGGCTTTCTTGTTCTCGACAAGCCGTTTCTTGTTGATATCGCAGTCGGTCGACAAGTGGCCGCCGATATTGAACAGGAACGTCTGCACCTCGTAGCCCAGCTCTGTTAGCATTCGTGCCACTGCCAGCGCATCGCCACCATTGTTGCCCGGACCTGCAAACACCACTACGGGCACGTTGATTGCCCATCGTTCAGTGATGGCCCGCGTCAATGCCCTTGCTGCACGTTCCATTAGGTCAATCGACTTAATTGGCTCGTGCTCAATCGTATAACTGTCAAGCTCATGTATCTGAGCACTTGTAAATATCTTCATTCTGACCGCAAAGTTACGACAAATTCAGCAGAAGACAAAATCTTTTAATGTTTTTCTTTGCTTTTATGCCACAGATTGTTTGGAAAAGCCATGCGTGGTGGGGTACTTTACTCAGGACGGAAAACTGTGTAGTGCCCGCCATCGCTCTGACAGTATTTGCGGAGTAGCGCCTGAATGTACTCTGCATTCTTGCGGACACGCTGCTCATTGCCGTCGTAGCCATTGATTAGGACGACGAGGTGGCGCGTCGAGAGCGTCATCTTGGTACGCTCATGGTCGCTTGTCGGTGTACCTACACCTCCTTCTGCATCTCGATACACAGGCAATCCGTGAATGTTGATCATACCGCGACCGATACCTTCGTAGGGCTCGTTTTCACGACCGATGCCTAGTGTCAGCGTGTCGCCCACGAAATGGTCGGCATCGAAGCCTCCGATGCTGTAGCCATAGGCTATTGATGCCAGGTTGATGAGGTCGACCAATGTGTCGCGCTGATAGAGTTCCTTGCCCTGTAACATACGGCGTATCAGAGCTTCTGAGGCCGGACGATAGCGCGAGGGGTCTTTCCCACACGCACGGTAGACGCTTCTCGTGGCAGCAATGCTCGTGATTTCCTTTAACGACTCCGTGGTCAGTTTGCTACGTAGTTGGTCTCCCAGTGCTGTAATCTCGTGCCACAGTGCCTCGCAGTACTGTGTGTTCACCACATCAGCCTCTACACATACCCCCACAAAGGTAGGGCATACTTTCTCAATCTCGTTGGATACTATTACCTTTATATTCATATTGAGGCACAAAAGTAGTGTTTTACTTTGGAATCCGAGGAAAATATTCATCAAACTTTGTTAAAATGTAGCTGTTTTTTCAGAATGCGTAGTTTTTTTTTTGTACTTTTGCACGCATAATGTCAATTTAAGCTTAAAGGATAAAAATGAAAAGTAAGAAAATTTTATTGTTAGTGGCCTCTGCGCTGCTGCTTGCTTCGTGTGGTAACGGCGGTGGCGGACGCCCGACGTTTGGTGACAATGAGTATCCCGTAGTGTCGGTTGGTACTCAGAGTGCTGCTTCGCAGGTTACCTATCCAGCCTCTATCAAAGGCGTACAGGATGTACAGATCTCGCCTAAGGTGCAGGGTTTTATCACGCAGATTAACGTGAAGGAAGGTCAGACGGTGAGTGTCGGACAGGTACTCTTTGTCCTTGACAATGCCACGTATCAGGCTCAGGTTCGCCAGATGCAGGCTGCTGTGAACACGGCGCAGGCCTCGTGCAACACGGCAAAACTGAGTTATGAAAACTCACAGAAGTTGTATGAGAACAAGGTCATCGGCGACTTCGAATTGCAGTCGGCCACCAATGCCTACGAGAGTGCGAAGGCTGGGTTGGCTCAGGCCCAGGCTGGTCTTGCTTCGGCCAAGGAGACGCTGAGCTTCTGCTATGTGAAGAGCCCTGCTGCCGGTGTGGTGGGTACACTGCCACTGAAGGTGGGGGCGCTGGTCAATACGGCATCCGTACTGACTACTGTGAGCAATATCTCACAGATGGAAGTATATTTCTCCATGACTGAGAAGGACGCTTTGGAAATGTCGAAGAGTGGTGAGGGCCTGCAGAAACTGCCTGCTGTGAAGTTGCAGCTAGCTGACGGTACAATCTACGGTCATGACGGTAAGGTAACGAAGATGAGTGGCGTGATTGACCAGACAACAGGTACGGTGCAGATGATTGCCGTATTCCCCAATCCCGAGAAGTTGCTGAAGAGCGGCGGCTCTGGCTCAATTGTCATCCCCCACGACAACACATCGGCTATCGTGATTCCGCAGTCGTGTGTTTCGGAAGTACAGAACAAGAAGTTCGTCTATATCTTAGGTAAAGATAATAAGGTGGTATACACCGAAATTAAGGTGGCTCCACAGAATGATGGCATCAACTATGTCGTCACTGACGGATTGAAGGTGGGTGACAAGTACGTGACCAACGGCATCACCAAACTGTCTGATCAGATGGAGATTGTGCCCATCACGCCTGAGCGCTATCAGCAGAAGATTCAGGAACAGGCAAAGGCCATGAGTGCCGGTGATATCGTGAATGCGATGAAGAAATAATTAGTAATGAATAATTAGTAATGAGCAATTATGATTGCCTTGTAAGCCAAATGGAACATCATATCTGCTGCAAAACCGTTGCAGACAAATCACAACTACTAATTACTCATTGCTAATTACTAATTGAACAGACGAATATGACTTTTACAAACTTTATCAAGCGCCCAGTGCTGTCGACGGTGATTTCCATCCTCATCGTCCTGCTGGGTATCATCGGTCTGGTGTCGCTGCCTATTGAGCAGTACCCCAACATAGCGCCTCCTACCGTTGCGGTGTGGACCAGCTATCCTGGTGCCGATGCTGAGACGGTGAAGAATTCGGTCATCACACCGCTGGAAGAAAGTATCAACGGTGTGGAAGGCATGGACTATATTTCATCAACGGCAGGTGCTGGCTCGGCACAGATTAGTGTGCTGTTCCGCCAGGGCATGAATGCCGATATGTGTGCGGTGAACGTACAGAACCGCGTGCAGCAGGCTTTGGCCTTGCTGCCGGCTGAGGTGACACGTATTGGTGTGACGGTGACGAAGCGCCAGACGTCGCAGGTGTTGATGTTCACGCTGACCTCTGATGGCCGCTACGATGACGAGTTCTTGACGAACTATAACAACATTAACATTATCCCTGCCATTAAGCGTATCCAGGGTGTGGGTGACGTGCAGTCGCCAGGTTTGAAGACCTACTCCATGCGTATCTGGCTGAAGCCTGACGTGATGAAGCAGTACAACCTGATGCCCTCTGACATCTCGAATGTGTTGGCAGAGCAGAACATTGAGGCTGCGCCGGGTTCGTTCGGTCAGGAGTCGAACGTGGCTTTCGAGTATGCCATGCGTTATACCGGCCGTTTGAAGACGGCTGAGGAATTTGGTGACATCATCATCTCGAGCGATGCCAACGGACAGACGCTGAAGCTGAAGGATGTGGCCAAGATTGAGCTGGGTGGCCAGCAATATTCGGTGTCGATGAGAAACAACAACCTGCCCTCTGTATTAGGTATGGTGCAGCAGATTGCCGGCTCCAACGCCAACGAGATTGCTAAGCAGGTGAAGGCCGAACTCGAGGAGCAGGCCAAGCTGTTCCCACCAGGCATGGAATACAAGATCAACTACGACGTGACGGAGTTCCTGTATGCCTCTATCGAGGAGGTGGTATTCACGTTGGTGTTCACCCTTATCCTGGTGTTCATCGTTATCTATGTGTTCCTGCAGGACTGGCGTTCGACGCTCATCCCGCTCATCGCCGTTCCTGTGTCGCTCATTGGTACGTTCTTCTTCCTGAGCATATTTGGCTTCTCTATCAACCTGCTGACGCTGTCGGCCCTGCTTTTGGCTATTGCTATCGTGGTGGACGACGCCATCGTGGTGGTTGAGGCCGTGCATGCCAAGCTAGATCAGGGTTACAAGTCGACGCTGACGGCCTCTATCGATGCCATGAACGAGATTTCGGGTGCCATCATCTCAATCACTTTGGTGATGGCCTCGGTGTTCATCCCCGTGTCGTTTATCGGAGGAACTTCAGGTTCGTTCTATCGTGAGTTCGGTGTGACGATGGCTGTCAGTATCTTTATCTCGGCTCTGAACGCCCTGACGCTGTCGCCTGCCCTGTGTGCCATCTTCCTAAAGCCGCACGATGAGAACGGCCATGAGAAGAAGATGAGCCGTGTCGACCGTTTCCACCTGGCATTCAATACTGCCTACGACAAGGTGTTGGGAAAATACAAGTCGCGTGTGGAAAAGCTGGTACGTAAGCCTGTTGCCGTGATTGTAACAGTGATTTTAGGTATTGCTGTGTTGGCTACAACTATGCTGACCACGAAGACTGGTCTGGTGCCTGACGAGGACACCGGTACCTTGTTCTGTACTATTAGTATGCCACCAGCAACATCTGTGGCACGTACACGCCAGATTATCGACGAGGTGGACTCTATCCTGGCTGCCGATCCCGCCATCCAAAGCCGTGAGCAGATTCAGGGTTATAACTTCATTGCCGGTTCGGGTTCCGACCAAGCCACCTTCATCATCAAACTGAAGCCATTCTCAGAGCGCCAGAAGGGATTCTGGTGGAAACTCTCCGGATTGTGGCAGGGTGACGGTATCTACCGCTTCTTCTTGAATCCCTTGGAGTCGACGGGTGTTATTGCACAGATATTTATCAAGACAGCCCATATCAAGGATGCTTCTATCCTGGCTTTTGCACCGCCAATGATTCCTGGTTTCTCGGCCAATAGTGGTGTGTCTATTGTGATGCAAGACCGTACGGGTGGTAGCTTGACCAGATTCTTTGACATTGTCAAGGAATACATTGGTGAGTTGAACAAGCGTCCGGAGTTCCAGATGGCGCAGACCAGCTACAACCCCAACTACCCGCAGTACATGTTGCATGTGGACGTTGCTAAGTGTAAGCAGGCTGGTATATCGCCCTCGACAGTGCTCACGACGCTGCAGGGTTACTATGGTGGACTGTATGCCTCGAACTTCAACGCCTACGGAAAGCTCTATCGCGTAATGATTCAGGCATCGCCTGAAACCCGCATGACCGAGGAGTCGCTTAACAGCGTCTATGTCCGCACGCCGAAAGGTATGTCGCCCGTTCAGGAGTTCTGTCGTATGGAGCGTGTGTACGGTCCCGCCAACATCAACCGCTTCAACCTGTTTACGTCTATCAATGTGACGGCAACGGTGGCTAACGGTTATTCAACGGGTGAGGCCATCAAGGCAGCCCAGGAGGTGGCCGCCGACATACTGCCCGCAGGTTACACCTACGACTATCAGGGCCTGACACGTGAGGAGGCCAAGGCATCGAATACAACGGCAGTAATCTTCGTGCTCTGCCTTATCTTCATCTATCTTATTTTGTCGGCACAGTACGAATCGTACATTCTGCCGTTGACGGTGGTACTCTCCGTACCCTTCGGACTGGCAGGCTGTTTCCTGTTTACGGTAATCTTCGGCCATGCTAACGACATCTATATGCAGATTTCGCTAATCATGCTGATTGGTCTGTTGGCTAAGAATGCCATCCTGATTGTGCAGTTCGCACTAGAGCGTCGTCAGTTGGGTATGGCCATCTCGTGGTCGGCTGTCCTCGGTGCTGCCGCCCGTCTGCGTCCTATCCTAATGACGTCGTTGGCAATGGTTATCGGTCTGTTACCACTGATGTTTGCCTCCGGCGTAGGTAAGAATGGTAACCAGACACTGGGTGCTGCTGCCGTTGGTGGTATGTTGATTGGTACGCTGTGCCAGATTTTAGTCGTGCCTACGCTGTTCGTCATTTTCCAGACCTTGCAGGAGAAGTTCCGTCCGATGAAGTTCGACAATGAGGAGGAGAACGAGGAAGTGGCTACTGAGATTGCACAGTATGCACGTAGACCTGTAGATTATGAACTTGAGAAATAATGCACAATGCACAATGCAGAATGCACAATTAAATAGAAGTAGAATATGTTGACAAGAAACAAAGGAATTATTAGGCGTAGCCAATTTTGCATTGTGCATTCTGCATTGTGCATTGTAGCAGCGTCACTGCTCACTGGCTGCGGACTTTACAACAAATACGACCGTCCCGAGGTTGTGGCCGACGGCATCGTACGCGATCCGGTGGCACAGAATGGTGCCCTTCAGACCAGCGACACAACGTCGTTCGGTAATCTGCCCTGGCGTCAGCTCTTTACTGACTCTCAGTTGCAGATGCTTATCGAACAGGGACTGGAGAATAATCCCGACCTGCTGAACGCAGCACTGAACGTGCAGATTGTTACCGAGGCATTGAAATGCGCCCGTCTGGCTTTCCTGCCGTCGCTCTCGCTCTCTGCCCAGGGTACTATCGCATCGCTGAGAACAGATCCGTCAGTAACCACCAAGTCGTATCAAGTTCCTCTGTCGGCCTCGTGGAATGTTGATCTCTTTGGTAACTTGCTTAATGCCAAGCGGTCGGCACAGATGCAGCTCATCGCTACCCAAGACTATCAGACGGTGGTGAAGTGTAATATAGTGACTGGTATTGCCAACCTCTACTATACGTTGTTGATGCTTGACCGTCAGGTTGAGATTGTCAACGATATGGAGCAATTGACAAAAGAGACGTGGGACAAGATGAAGTTCATGCATGAGAACCGTGTGGGTTACCGCTCTACCGCTGTGCAGAGTGCCGAGGCTGCCTACTATTCGGTTCAGGCTCAGAAAGTGGACTTGTTGCGTCAGACACGTGAATGTGAGAACTCTTTGTCGCTACTGATTGCGCAGCCTGCCCAGAGCATTAAGCGCGGAAAACTGGCCGACCAGTCGTTGCCTTCGGAGTTCTCCACAGGTGTCAGCATCGCTCTACTGAATAATCGTGCCGACGTCCACGCCGCTGAGATGGCACTGGCTCAATGCTTTTACGATGTGCAGCAGGCTCGTTCACGCTTCTATCCCAGCATCACCATTACGGGTACGGGGGCCTTCACCAACAACAATGGCCTTGTCAATCCTGGTAAGTTGCTGTTGTCGGCTGTCGGTTCATTGGTCCAGCCCATCTTCCAGCATGGACAGATTGTGGCTGGCCTGAAGGTGGCCAAGATGCAGTACGAACAGAAGTACAACATGTGGCAGAACACTGTTCTGAAAGCTGGCAATGAGGTTTCGAATGCCCTTGTCAGCTACAACTCGTCGGCTGAGAAAGGTGCGCTTGATGCCAAGCGTGTTGCTGTGCTGAAACAAAATGTGGAAGATACTCGCCGGTTGATGGAATCGTCATCGAATACCACCTATCTTGAGGTTATCTCAGCACAAAGCAATCTGTTGAATGCTGAAATCTCGCAGGTTACCGACGACTTCAATAAGATGCAAGCGGTAGTGAACCTCTACCAAGCATTAGGAGGCGGAGCTAAATAATGAGTAATGAGAAATGAGTCTCATCATTTCTCGTTACAAATTACTAATTTCTAATTAATTAACAATATGGCAAGCGAAATATCCCCCAAAGCCGAGATTAGTCCTAAGGCGAAGATCGGCAACAACTGTAAGATATTCCCCTTCGTATATATCGAGGACGATGTGGAGATTGGTGATGGTTGCATCATCTTCCCTTTTGTGAGTATATGTAGTGGTACGCGCATGGGTAAGCGTAATAAGGTGCATCAGGGAAGTGTCATTGGCGCACTGCCGCAAGACTTCGAGTTCCGTGGCGAGAAGTCGGAATGCATCATTGGTGACGGCAATATCATCCGTGAGAACGTGGTCATCAACCGTGCTACCCATACGGGCGGTCAGACCGTCATCGGCAATGAGAACGTACTGATGGAGGGTGCCCATATCTCGCACGACACGAAGGTCGGCAACCGTTGCGTCTTTGGTTACGGTACGAAGATTGCCGGTGATTGTGAGGTTGAGGATAGCGTTATCTTCTCCTCATCGGTTATTGAGAACGCAAAGACCCGCGTCGGTAAAGGTTCGATGGTGCAGGCCGGTACCACCTTCTCGCGTGATATTCCCCCCTACATCATTGCCACGAAGAAGAATGCCTATGGCGGCGTGAACTATGCTGTTGGCCGCCAGCACGGTGTGGAAGAGAAAACGTTGAAGCATATAGCCAATGCCTATCGTTTGGTGTTCAACGGTGGTACGTCGCTCTTTGATGCTGTCAACCAAATTGTTGAGCAGGTGCCCGATGGTCCTGAGGTACGTCACATTGTTGAGTTCCTCCGTGCTACGAAGCTCGGCATAATCTCGAAGAAGTAACGAATTCAGTTCATCTTGAAGAGCTAACGAAGAGTATTCGTTAGAAACGATAGCATACGCCCGCATGCAATTCCCAGGAATGGGTTGTTGCATGCGGGTGATGTTTGTAGTTGGAGTGACACCAGAAGTAGCGTCCGTGTAGTGCTATTCCGAAATGTTGGAAGAGCATGAATTCTATGGTCGGCTCAACCATGAGGTTGACGGCG
>Ga0265298_10004297_pt1 | contig 18290 bp, 15 predicted proteins | sample AusTroGonzalo_MG_3_FD_193486 | JGI IMG/M metagenome (GOLD analysis project Ga0265298, IMG submission 193486) | Bovine rumen microbial communities from tropical cattle in Woodstock, Queensland, Australia - Gonzalo_01 | ecosystem: Host-associated > Mammals > Digestive system > Stomach > Rumen ... | reverse complement strand
GTCTTTCGTGAATATAATAGACCACTTTATCCTAATTCTGCAGAATTAATGAACTATTTGTATGATGTCTTTCAGAAAGTTTTTGTACCTTTGCCAAAGAAATTAGTTTTTAATATGGAGAAACAACGACGAGCTATTATTGTGGGGGCGACTTCGGGTATAGGGCTTGAAGTGGCTAAAGTGTTGGCAGAGAAAGGATGGCTGGTAGGCATTGCTGGACGTCGTCAGGAACTGCTGCAACAGATTCAGTGTAAGCACTTGAACATCGTGGCTACAGAGCAGATTGACGTGACACAGACGGATGCTGTAGAACACCTGCAAACGCTGATAGGGAAGACAGGTGGAATGGATCTTTATTTCCATAGTTCTGGCATCGGCTACCAGAATACGGAACTCGATATGGAGCTCGAACTGGCTACCGTTGAGACGAATGCGGTGGGTATGACCCGTATGGTTGGAGCTGCCTTCCACTACTTTGAGGAGCATCCTGAACAGAAGGGGCAGATAGCCGTCATTAGCAGTATTGCAGGAACTAAAGGACTTGGGGCTGCACCTGCCTATTCATCCACGAAGCGTTTTGTGAACCACTATTTAGAGTGCCTTACCCAGCTCTGCCATATACGTCACCTCAGTCATATCAGCATTCACGATATCCGTCCTGGCTTTGTGCGTACGGCTCTTATCAGCGGTAGTAACTATCCCCTGCAACTTGATGCAGCCAAGGTGGCACTGCAAATCGTCAAGGGTTTGGAGCACGGACGACACATTATTACCATTGACTGGCGCTATCGTCTGCTCGTCTTCTTCTGGCGACTCATCCCTCGTTGGCTGTGGGTCAGAATGCGAATCGTATAATAATATTAGTCTTTCAGCGAATAGGTGATGGTGGTTACGACGCGCAGTTTCTTGATATATGGCGTATTCTGGTCACGGTCTTCGATTTCGAACTGACCCTGACCGGCCGTCTGTATAGGTCCCAAGTCCGACTTGCTGGCCTCTGCAAACTGCTCTGCCGTTTTCTGTGCGTTCTTGATGGCCTCAGCCATCATTTCAGGCTTCATCTGTTGGAATGAGGCATACTCGTATTGCGGATTGCTATTCTCGATGGCAACCCCTTGCTTCAGCAGTTCTGCCTGCTTGAAGATGGCCTTGTTGACTTCTGTCACTTTGTTGGTGGCAACAGTAATCGTCGTGTTGACGATGTAGCGGAAATTCTTCTGGTTGTCACCCCATTCGCGCGCCTCAAGGTCACTGATTGTAGGAGGATTAACGGTGATTTCCTTCTCGTCGAGTCCATTCTGCTTCAAGAACCTTTTGATTTTGTCGGTCTGGATGTTGATGTTCTCATAAAGCAGGGGCAAATCATTACCCGTCACCTTTGTTCCGATGCTCCACGTCACCTTGTCTGCAGGCACTTCGCGCTCTGCCAAACCCTTAACTGTTACCTTGCGGTCCTTATTGGCAAAGTTGTCGATGCCTGCCTTGATGAACCAACCCATACATAAGATGCCCATAGCGATAAGAGCAGATGCAATAATCCGATTTTCTTTCATAAGCTTTTATTTTTTATTAATCAACGCTGCAAAGATACAAACTTTTTTGAATAAAAAGCGGGTAGTCTAAATTTTTATTTGTACTTTTGTACCGAAATACAGTTTGTTACCAATATGGACCAAAAAAGAATATTGAACTTCCTACGCCAGGTGATGGCCAACAATAACCGCGAATGGTTTCAGGAACACAAGAAGGAGTACGAGTCTGTCAGGGCTGAGTTTGAACGAGGCATACAGCAAGCTATTGGGCGTATCATGATGTTCGACCCCGAGATTGCCCACGTTCAGGTGAAGGACTGCACCTACCGTTTCTATCGCGACACGCGGTTCTCAGCAGACAAGTCACCCTACAAGAACCACCTTGGCGCCTATATCAATGCCAAGAGCAAGAAGGCGTTAAGAGGTGGTTACTATATACACCTGGAGCCTGACCACTGTCTAATGGCTGTTGGCAACTACTGGTTGCCGACGAATATCCTGACATCGTGTCGTAATGAGATGATGGGTAATACAACGGAGTGGCTCAAGTGTGTCGAAAACGAGACATTCCTGAAGTATTTTGGCAGCGACGAGGCCAGCAGCATTGACACGCCTACCGATATCGACAGTTCTCTGACCGATAGTCAGAGTGTGGCGTTGCAATGGGACCAACCACAAGGTTTCGGGCTGGCCAAGTTAAAAACATGTCCGTCTGGTTTCCCAAAGGACTGGCCACATGTCAAATACCTGCGTCTGAAAGACTATTGCGCGTGGCATGCTGTCTCGAACACGTTCTTCGAGAATGACAATTGGCTTGACGAGATGGAGCATATGTTCCGTGCCGCTAAGCCAATGATGGATTTCATGAATTCAGTGATTGACGATTACGAATAAACAAATAAAAAAGTATTTATATGATGAGAAAGAGTTTATTATTATTGGTCTTAGGACTATTGATGCTGGCAACAGAAGCACAAGGACAGCTTTTGTTGAAAACGCACGTGGAAACGGGCGATGTAGAAGGAATTGTCGACGGCACAGATCTGGCCGTATTTAAGGCTATACCGTATGCTGCGCCACCTGTGGGCGACTTGCGTTGGAAGGCTCCCCAACCTGCAAAGGCTTGGGAAGGTGTCAGGGTGTGCGACACCTTCGGACCCTTGCCACCACAGCCGACCCGTCCTGGTCGTACGGCAGACATGATGAGCGAGGACTGCTTGTATTTAGGTATCGCCACGCCAGCAAAATCAGTTGCAGACCGTCTGCCTGTAATGGTATGGATTCATGGTGGCGGTTTCCAGACGGAGTGGTACGGCGGCGACCTGTGGACCAGCCTTGCCCGTCGTGGCGTAGTCATCGTCAGCCTGGAATATCGCACTGGTGCACTGGGCTTTATGGCTCACCCCGAACTTAGCAAGGAGTCGCCCGACGGACACTCAGGCAATTATGGCCTGCTGGACCAGATATACGCTCTGCAATGGGTACAGCGTAACATCAGGAACTTTGGTGGTGACCCTTCGAAAGTGACCATCTTTGGCGAGTCGGCTGGTGCCATCAGCTGTAGCATGCTTTGTGCTTCGCCCCTTGCCAAAGGGCTCTTTGGTGCCGTCATCAGCCATAGCGGTGGCTCGTTTGCCCCGTGGAGCGACCAGCCGCGTAGCTTAGGGCTGGATGCCTCGCAGAAGGGTGCCGAGCAGCAGGGCCTGGCTTTCCAGAAGCACTTAAAGAAAAAGAACATCAAACAGATGCGCAAGATGTCGGCCATGGAATTGTGCGACGGCAACGTGGGCTTTTCGGGCTTCTGGCCCTGTGTCGACGGCTACGTCATCTGCGACGACCAATACCGTCTCTACGAACGTGGCGAATACAACGATGTGCCTGTCATCGTGATGACCAATAGTGACGAAGGTGCCCTCTTTGCACCTGGCAACATCAAGGCAGAGGACTATAAGAAGACCGTCAGCAGCATCTTCGGCAACTTTGCCGACGAGGCCCTGAAAGTCTATCCGGGCAATACCGACGACGAGGCATGGCACGGCTTTGGCGATGCATTCCGCGACATGGGATTTGCATGGCCTTCCTACGCCTGGGTGAGCCTGCAAGCCAAGACGGGCAAGAGCGGTGCGTATGCCGCCTATCTGGCACAGCCTTCAACGCGCAGTTTCTCGCAGGATCCACGCCGCAAGGGTGTAGCCCATGCCGACGATATCATGTATCTGAACAACGAGTTCCTGTCACAGCCCGACAAATATCCCCACGAGGCCGCCGTGGCCGAGATGCTGCAACAATACTGGGTGAACTTTGCCAAGACGCGCAATCCCAACGGCAAGGGCCTGCCCTACTGGCCCACGTTCAACGAGAGCAAGCCCACCACAATGCAGTTCAGCAACGGTGCCTCGCTGATCATGGTGCCCAACCGCAAGCAAATTGATTTTGTGGACCGTTTCTACAGGGCTAAACGTGCAGAAACGGAAGGTCAGCGGTAATTCCATCTTCTAGCCTAAGAAGAACAGGCTGACACCGAACACGGAGATGACGGCACCAAGGACGGCTCGCCAAGTCATCTTTTCGTGGAAGAGCCAGTAGGACGGCAGCAGGATGATGATGGGCGTCATTGCCATCAGCGTCGACGCAATGCCGGCTGCCGTATATTGCACAGCCATCAGCGAGAAACCGACGCCTACGAAGGGACCGAAGACGGTGGTGGCTGTAGCGACGCCAAGGCCCTTCCTGTCATGCATCGCCTCGCGTAAAGGCTTCGTTCCGTCGCGGAGATACAGTAATAGCCCGAAGCCGACGATGCCCGCAATGCAGCGATAGAAGTTGGCACTGAAGGGCACCAACCATTCGGGCATATCGGCAGAGAGCACGTAGTGGTCCATACCTATCTTGCTCAATACCAGACCGACACCTTGGCAAACGGCTGCTCCAATAGCAAACAGCACACCGTTGAGGGGCAGTTTCAGCGACACCTTGTGATGCGCACCACGCCCCAACACAGAAATGCTGATGCCAAAAAGCGTCACCAGCATGGCCACGATGCCCATCTGTGTCATCTGCTGCCCCAGCGTCACCCACGCCATCAGGGCTGCTGCCAACGGTGCCAGCGTCATAAAGAGCTGGCCGTAGCGTGAACCTATTATAATATAACACTGGAAAAGGCAGTAGTCTCCAATCACATAGCCAACGAGTCCAGACAACAGCATCCACCCTGCTGCCTCTGCCGAAGCCCCCGAAGGCCATGGGCAGCCCGTCACCACGCCAAAAAGCACCAGCGAGAACAGCAACGCCAGAGACATGCGTAACACATTCAGCGTCAGGTTGCCCAACCGCTTTGAGCCAAACTCGCTCAGCAGCGCCGTCGCCGTCCACGAGAATGCCACACCAATCGATATCAGTTCGCCAATATAAGTCATCGTTCGTCTAGTTTGCGGGTGCAAAGGTACAAATAATATTTAAAAAAAGAAACAATTCTTTTGTATTGCGCTCAACTTTTCGTAACTTTGCACCCCAAATTAAAGTAGTTATTAAGATAAAGATTATGGCAAAGAAAGCACTTTTGATGATTCTCGACGGATGGGGAATCGGTAAGCATGGCAAGGGTGACGTGATTTTCAATACGCCAACCCCGTATCTCGACTTGTTGACAGCTACATCGGCTCACTCTCAGCTGGCGGCCTCGGGCGAGGACGTCGGTCTGCCCGACGGACAGATGGGTAACTCTGAGGTGGGTCACCTGAATATCGGTGCCGGTCGCATTGTGTACCAGGACTTGGTGAAAATCAACCGCGCCTGCAAGGATGGCTCTATCATGGAGAATCCCCAGGTGAAGGCTGCCTACACCTACGCTAAGGAGAACAACAAGAAGCTGCACCTGATGGGTCTGACTTCTGACGGTGGCGTGCACTCAAGCCTCGACCATCTGTTTAAGCTCATCGAGATCGGTAAGGCTTATGGCTTGAAGAACCAGGTGTTTGTACATTGCTATATGGATGGTCGTGACACTGACCCCAAGAGTGGCAAGGGCTTCATTCAGCAGGTCAGCGATGTCTGTGCTGCCAATGATGCTGCTATCGCTTCTATCGTTGGTCGTTTCTATGCCATGGACCGTGACAAGCGTTGGGAGCGCGTGAAGGAGGGTTACGACCTGATCGTCAACGGCACAGGCAAGCAGGCTACTGATATGGTGAAGGCCATGCAGGAGAGCTACGACGATGGCGTGACCGACGAGTTCATCAAGCCTATCCATAATGCCAGCGTCAACGGCTGCATCGAGGAGGGCGACGTGGTGATCTTCATCAACTTCCGCAACGACCGTGCCAAGGAGATGACCATTGCGCTGACACAGGAGGATATGCCAGAGCAGGGCATGAAGACCATTCCCGGACTGCAGTACTACTGCATGACGCCATACGACGCAAACTTCAAGGGTGTGAACATCCTGTTCCCCAAGGAGAATGTTGAGAACACGCTGGGCGAGTATCTCTCGAAGCAGGGCAAGAAGCAGCTGCACACCGCCGAAACTGAGAAATATGCTCACGTCACCTTCTTCTTCAACGGTGGTCGCGAGGCTCCTTACGAGAACGAGGACCGCATCCTGGTACCCTCTCCGAAGGTAGCTACCTACGACCTGAAGCCCGAAATGAGCGCCTACGAGGTGAAGGATAAGCTGGTGGCAGCCATCAACGAGGATAAGTACGACTTCATCGTCGTGAACTTCGCCAATGGTGATATGGTGGGCCATACAGGTATCTACAACGCCATTGCCAAGGCTGTATGGGCCGTCGATAACTGCGTGAAGGACGTCATTGAGGCTGCTAAGGCCAACGACTACGAGGCTATCATCATTGCCGACCACGGTAATGCCGACAACGCCATCAACCCCGACGGTACACCCAACACGGCTCACTCGCTGAACCCCGTTCCTTTCATTTACGTCACCAACAACAATAGCGCTACGGTGAAAGACGGTCGTCTGGCTGACGTGGCTCCGTCTATCCTGCACATCATGGGACTGGAGCAGCCTGCAGACATGACGGGTGAGAATCTGATTACGGATTAAGATAATTCGTAATTAAATAAATGAAAACTGCACCACTCTTAATACCCGCCGTCTGTATGATGGCGGGTATTGTTTTGGGCAGCCATCTGTTGCTGCCTGTTCCTTTCTGCATCGTGCTGTTGCTGGCAATGGTTATCACCACAGCCCTGTTAGGGCGATGGGGCAAACTGCAAACCATAGGCATTGCACTATGCGCAGTGGTGTTAGGCACCTTGGTTACAGAGATGGACCTAAGTAAGGTGGACGATGGAGAGCCCTCACGCATAGAGCGGACACAACAGTATTTCCTGCACCAAAGGACACTATTGCTGGGGCGCTTGCAGTCGTCAGGCTTGTCGGATGACCAGTATGCCGTGGTGGCAGCAATGGCCCTAGGCGACAAGTCGACACTGACTAAAGAACTAAAGGATACCTACTCCAAGACAGGTGCCTCGCACGTTCTGGCACTGAGTGGCCTGCACTTGGGTATCATCTATGCCCTGCTGTCGATGCTGGTGGTCGGGCGACGATGGCAGACGATAACGCAGGCCGCCATCATCCTCAGCATCTGGGCATTCGTGTTCATGGTAGGCATGTCGACAAGTGTGGTTCGTTCAGCAGTCATGTTAACGGTCTATGCCTTGCTGGCATTAGGACATCGACACAAGATGTCCGTCAATACACTGGCCTTTACAGCCATCGTCATGCTGCTGGTCACGCCAAAGGCTTTGTTCGATGTCGGGTTCCAGATGTCGTTTATGGCCGTCTTCTCCATCCTGCTTTTCGTTCCACTCTTCTACAGACCCTTCTCGGCAGAATACCTGATGACACATCGCGTTATAAAATGGCTGTGGGGCATGGTGGCAGTATCCATAGCAGCACAGATTGGTGTAGCTCCACTGATAGCCTACTACTTCGGGCGCTTCTCTTGCTACTTCCTCCTGACCAACTTCATCGTCATACCAGCAGCAACCATTATCCTCTACCTCGCGTTAGGTGCGCTGCTTATCCCGTCAATAGGCATTATCCTTGCGAATATTGTAGGACTGCTGAATACCACCTTATTATATATCGCCTCCCTCCCAGGCGCTACCATCGAAGGATTGCACCCTTCCGTCATGCTCACCGCCTCAATTTATGGTATCATCTTTGCCTCCTACTACCTATTGTGGCTGACGATACCAAAAAACGAGTAATCCTTATGAGTCTACTTCTTTCAGAGAAAGATTTTTTTGTCTAACTGGCAAGTTTTGCGTGCTTTTTCTATTTTAATAATTCGGAATTTATTCCTCCATTTCATCGTCCAAACGATTGCTCCAGAGATACCTCTTAGTCTCTTTGGCAGCAACACCGCTGAGCAATAGCAAGGCAATGAGGTTGGGAATTGTCATCAAGGCATTCATGCAGTCGGCAATATTCCAGATGATGTCAAGATTGATGATGCTGCCAAAAAACAGGGCCACGATATACAGGATGCGGTAGAAACGGTTCGATTTGCGACGCTCTATGTAGTTGACAGCACTTTCGCCATAGTAGCTCCAGCCCAAGATGGTGCTGAAGGCAAAGGTCAGGATGCCAAAGGTCAGCAAGGGCGCACCGACGTATGGAATCTTAGAGAAGGCCACCTTAGTAAGGGCTGCACCGTCAGCGTAGGTGATGTCTGGATAGGCCATAATGCTGCTTACAAGAACGATACCCGTCAAGGCACAGATAACGACAGTATCCCAGAAGGTGCCTGTACTGCTGACCAAAGCCTGACGAACAGGATTGCGCGTCTGGGCCGCTGCTGCAACAATTGGTGCAGAACCCATACCACTCTCGTTGGAGAACAGACCTCGGGCAATGCCATAGCGGGCAGCCATCATCACCGTAGCGCCCACGAAGCCACCGCCAGCAGCCTCAGGATTGAAGGCAGCATGCACGATGAGCTGGATGGCAGGCCACACGTAGGCACTGTTCATGCAGAGAATGACGATACAGCCCACGACATAAAGCAGAGCCATAAAGGGTACAAAGACGGTACACACACGGGCTATGGCCTTGACGCCACCCAAGATGACACATGCTGCTAAGGCACAGACAAAGATACCCACAATCCATGTTGGAATGCCAAACGTCTCGCTGGCCAACAAGGCAATGGAGTTGGCTTGCACCGTACAGCCAATGCCAAACGACGCCAGAGCGGTAAACGTAGCAAACAGAATGGCCAGCCACTTCATGCCCAACCCACGTTCCAAGGCATACATCGGACCACCATATGTATGCCCGTCCTTATCATGAACACGATACTTGACAGCCAACAAACCTTCGGCATACTTCGTCGCCATACCGAAGATACCCGTCAGCCAGCACCATAGCACGGCACCAGGACCACCCAAGGCCACGGCAGTAGCCACACCCACGATGTTACCCGTTCCGATAGTAGCCGCCAAAGCAGTAGCCAAGGCACCAAACTGACTGACATCGCCTGCTGCCCCTGGGTCTTTCTTGATAGACAAACGGATACCCGTAATGAGTTTACGCTGAGGAATACGCAGACGGAAGGTTAGAAATACGTGCGTACCTAACAATAAAATTATCATGGGCCAGCCCCAAAGAAAGGTACTCAGCAGTTGGAAGAATTCAATAATCGGTTCCATATCTCGTCATCTATAGCGGTAATAAATATCTCACTTTCTCACCTTGCTCTCTTTCACCGGCTCACTTATACTGTATGGCCAGCATGGTAAGGTCGTCACTCTGCTCGGCACCATTGACGAAATTGTGAACGGCTTGATACATCTCATAGGCGATGTTGATGGGCTGATGTTCACGCTTTGCCAGGAGACGGTTGGCTACTTCAGCAATGCGTTCGTCGCCAAACTGTTCGTGGAAAGCATTCTCAGCCTCGTTCAGTCCGTCAGTAAACAGGAAGATGGTAGTTCCCGGATCCAGATCAACCTCTTGGGCCTCAAACTGGAACTCTGCCAAAATGCCTAACGGCAGATTAGGCAGACAAGGCAAATCTCCAACCCCAGCCCCAACCAATAGCGGTGCATTATGTCCTGCATTACAATAGCATAGATGACCATTGGTCAAGTCGAGCACACCCGTGAAGAGTGTGACGAACAGATTCGAGTCGTTGTTCTCGCTTAGTGCATTATTGAGCGTATAGGCAATCTGGTCAGGCAAAGCCACATGGGCCGAAATATTGCGGAACAGCGAACGGGTGACAGCCATGAACATAGAGGCAGGAATACCCTTGCCGGAAACGTCGCCAATGCAGAAGAAGAGCTTCTCGTCGCGAATATAGAAGTCGAAGAGGTCGCCACCGACCGCCTTGGCTGGTGTCAGCGTACCATAGATATCGATATCGTCGCGCTCCGGATAGGGCGGGAAGGTCTTAGGCAACATGTCCATCTGAATGTCATGGGCAATCTTCAGCTCACTCTCCATAGAAGCTTTCTGGGCTGTCGTGTCGCGTAACTCGTTGACATAGCGGGTCAGAGATTGCTGCATATTCTCAAACGAGTCACGCAACTGGTGGATTTCGTCACGACTCTTAATATCTGGCAAATGCGTCTCGAAATTACCCTTGGCCACCTCGTCGGCAGAAACCGCCAGTTGCCTCAGTGGTTCTGACGTTTTCTTGATGCCCCTACGACCTGCAAAGAAGACCACTATGAGTCCAATCAAGATAAAGAACAACAACAGTCCTCCTAAGATATAACTGGCCACATTAATATAGAAAACGGGAAACACCAATACCATTGTCCAAGGCGTATGTTCCAGGGATTTATAGTTAATCATAACCGTCTCACCATCTATCACGAGATCATTCCCGTCGTCATCAGTCATCAGATGACCAGACTCATGCTCCAATAATATTTGACCTATATAGTCGTCAGAAGGATCAGCAGTCAGTTTGGCAATATCGTTGTAGTTTTGGTTAACAATACGCTGCTTGTCAGGATGTACCAAGAAGGTTCCTGTCGAGTCGACAATGAAATAATACATCTTCTCTTCTGCCGACCATTCCTTTGAAAAACGCTCTCCGTCAAAGAACACCACAGAGACGTCACGCGACAGATCAACCAAAGAGATATCAACGCCCAGCACAGCCACTGTACTGTCGCGCTCGTCGCGGATTGGCACCAGATAAGCCACTAATGGTGTCTCACTATCATTGCCGTCAAAGAAAGGTTTCGCCCAATACCCCTCCTTAGCTGTCATGGCCTCCTTGAACCACGCCTCATTCAAGTAGTCCTGTTCCTTGCCGCCTATTGTCTGCATTAGCACAATGCTGTCGCTGTCAGAACGCTGGGCATACGGACAAAACCAGCGACCTTTCTGCGGATAATAGTTTTCGCGGAAGCTGATGCCACAACTACGGATATGAGGGTTCAACTCTACAATACGCTTCATAACGCCTTGCATGCGGTCAGGACGATGCAAATTATCCTCTATATCGGGCACCGTATTGATGGTAGCCACATAAACCTCAGTCAACGTCTGTTCCACACTCTTGGCCTTATATTCCAACTGCCTGTCAGTGATTCCAGTCAAACCAGTTAATGCTATTGCCCAACAAATGAGCACGATAATAGCAGAAATGATACCCATCACAATAAACAGGGTAAGCATGATACGCCAAGTGAGCCGTTTGGCAAACGAACGTGGGTATGGGCGCTTATCTTTCTTATTCCAGAAAAAAATATTCATAGTGTCGACCGCTAAAAGAAGTATTACTGTTTGCAAAAGTACAAAAAAATTCGTAACTTTGCAAACAAAATGGCAAAAAGCTATGAATGTACAAATAGAACCTACATGGAAAGAACATTTGCAGGAAGAGTTTGAGAAGCCCTACTTCGGTCAGCTGACGAGTGCCGTCAGGCAAGAGTATGGCACTACGACCTGCTATCCACCAGGCAAGTTAATATTCAATGCCTTTAATCTGTGCCCGTTTAATCAGGTAAAAGTGGTGATTATCGGACAAGACCCCTACCACGAGCCAGGACAGGCCCACGGATTGAGTTTCTCTGTGCAAGACGGTGTACAGTTTCCACCTTCCTTGCAAAACATTTTCAAGGAGATTCAGCAGGATTTAGGTAAGCCTATTCCCACCTCTGGCAATCTGTCACGTTGGGCTGAGCAGGGTGTCTTGTTACTCAATGCCACACTAACCGTCCGTGCCCATCAGGCCAATAGCCATTCTGCATTGGGTTGGCAGACGTTTACCGATGCTGCCATCCGGGCGTTGGCATCACACCGCGAACACATCGTATACATGCTGTGGGGCGGTTATGCACGCTCGAAGGCGTACATGATTGACAAAACGAAGAACTTGGTACTGGAATCTGTACACCCTTCTCCTCTCTCTGCCAATCGAGGCGGTTGGTTTGGCCAGCACCAGTTCTCGCGCTGCAACGAATATTTGAAACAGAATGGAATAGAGCCCATCCTATGGTAAAGTCTCATTCCTCATTTCTCATTCCTCATTTATGAATAAAGTTCCACCCATACTCGAGATAGGAGGCATCCTGATTTCCTCCGAAATCATAACAGAATGCTTCTGTTGCGACTACGAAAAATGTAAGGGCATCTGCTGTGTAGAAGGCTGCGATGGTGCCCCTGTGACATTGGACGAGATTGCCAGCATTGAGGACGCGCTCGATACTGTGTGGCCGATGCTTTCCGCATCGGCACAAAGCGTTATTGACAAACAGGGCGTGGCCTATGCAGATCGTGATGGAGACATGGTAACAAGCATCGTGAGGGGTAAGGATTGTGTATTTACATGCTATGACGGCGACAATTGTCTCTGTGCTTTGGAGAAGGCATATAGAGATGGTAAGACACAGTTCTGTAAACCTATCAGTTGTGCCCTCTACCCTATCCGCGAGAAGCAATTTTCGGGTGGACTCATCGGTTTAAACTATCATCGTTGGGCAGTCTGTAAAGATGCCGTAGAAAAAGGGAAGGCACTTGGCCTTCCCATATATCAGTTTCTAAAGGAACCCTTGATTCGTCGTTTTGGCGAGGCTTGGTATCAGGAGCTTTGCGATGTTGCCAAACAGTTAACAGCCAATAGCTAACAGCCTATTGTTTACGATACTCCGTAGGGCTCATACCCATGTGCTCTTTGAAGAACTTGCCAAAGAATGACTGGTTAGGGAAGTTGACAGCATCAGTGATCTCCTTCATCGTCTTAGTGGTATTCTTCAGCAGCACACGTATTTCCAACATGACATAGCTGTCAATCCAGTCGTTGGGTGTACGCTTCGACACCTGCTTGACCATCTCTGACAGGTATTTGGGTGTAATACCCATTTGTTCAGCATACCAACTGACGCGTCGCTCCGTACGGAAATGCTCTTCTAACAGACCTATGAACCGGGCAAACAAAGCATCGGCACGCTTGCGCGTATTTTGATTCTCGTTACGCCCCACACGCCAGATGACGTTACTCATATCGTAGAACATAGCCAACAGGAGTGCTTTCACAAGGTTGGTACGGAAGTGATGTTTTGTATCTGCCATTTTCTGGCGGATAGTCATATAGTAGTTGGTATAGACCTGAGTCTCATGAGCCGTCAAGGCTACTACAGGATAGTTCATCGAGAAGAGCAGCAACGACGACACATTCTTCACGTTCATGACGAAACTGTGGTAGAACTCGGTAGACACCATGATATAAAGACACTCGAAGTTGGGCGACGTCTCGTAGGTTTCTAAGACATGACCCTCTGAGATAAACATCAGGTCACCAGCCTTGACATGCTGCTGGCGAGTGTCAAGAGAATAATGAGCTTCACCTCGCTTGCACAATCCCATCACGATGAAGTTGATACGGACAGGACCATGGGACAAAAGCGAATGGGCTATACTGTCAGTCAGTACAAGCCCATCAACCATATACTCGGCATCACCCCAATTACGGGCTTCGTCGAGATAGACGTTATGCGTCAATGTTCGCATAAGTAGCGTTCTTTTCAATGAACTGACGACGTGGCTCCACATCATCGCCCATCAGCATAGAGAATATCTCGTCAGCCTCAGCAGCATTCTCGATAGTCACCTGCTTCAACAGACGGTTCTCAGGATTCATCGTCGTCTCCCACAACTGCTCCGGGTTCATCTCACCAAGACCTTTGTAGCGCTGGGTGTGGAGTGCAGAGGCATTCTCGTCACCATCCACGTACTTGTCGATAAAGGCCTGGCGCTGCTGGTCGGTGTAGCAATACTCAGAGAACTTCTTGTATGTACATTTATAAAGAGGTGGCGTAGCGATATAGAGGTGTCCCTCCTGAATGACCTTTGGCATAAAGCGGTAGAAGAGTGTCATAATCAGCGTGTCGATGTGAGAACCATCGACGTCGGCATCGGTCATGATGATAATCTTGTCATAACGCAGCTTGTCGACGTTAGCCTCACGATCGCCCTCGCCATCTACACCGAAGCGGACACCAATCGACTGGATGATATTCATTACAGACTCTGCCTCGAAGACACGGTGCCACTGAACCTTCTCAACATTCAGAATCTTACCGCGCAGCGGCAGGATAGCCTGGAAGTGACGGTCACGGCCCTGCTTGGCTGAGCCACCTGCGGAGTCACCCTCAACGAGGAAGATTTCACAGACCTTCGGGTCTTTCTCTGAACAGTCAGCCAGTTTACCAGGCAGACCACCGCCCGTCATCGGGTTCTTGCGCTGTACACTCTCGCGAGCCTTGCGGGCAGCGATACGGGCTGTAGCAGCCAGCACCACCTTCTCACAGATTTGTTTAGCCTCCTTGGGGTGTTCTTCCAAGTAGTTGCTCAGTGCCTCACCAACAGCCTGCTGAACGGCACCAGCAACCTCGCTGTTACCCAGTTTAGTCTTGGTCTGTCCCTCGAACTGAGGCTCAGCAACCTTGATAGAGATGACAGCTGTCAGACCTTCACGGAAGTCGTCACCAGCCAGCTCAATCTTAGCCTTTTCAATCTGCTTAGAGATATTGGGATCCTCATCGGCATACTTCTTCAGCGTACGGGTCAGTGCCATACGGAAGCCCTGCAGGTGGGTACCACCCTCGATGGTATTGATATTATTGACATAGGAGTGGATATTCTCGCTATAGTCGGTATTGTACATCACAGCAACCTCGATGGGTACACCCTGCTTCTCCGTCTTCAGATAGATGACGTCATCGAAGAGGTGAGTACGGTGACGATCCACATAGCGCACAAACTCCTTCAGACCTTCCTTGGCGTGGAACACCTCTTCCTTGAGGTTACCCTCCTCGTCAGGACGCATATCCTTCAGCGTGATGGTGATGCCAGCATTCAGATAGGCCAACTCGCGCATACGCTTGGCAATAATGTCATACTTGTACTCTGTGGTGGTGAAGATGCTACCGTCAGGCCAGAACTGCTGACGAGTACCAGTCTGATCGGTATCGCCTACAATCTTCACGTCATAGAGGGGCTTACCCTTTTCGTACTCCTGCTGGTAGATGTGCCCGTTGCGGAATACCTGCGACAGCATGTGGGTAGACAATGCGTTCACACAGCTCACACCCACACCGTGCAGACCGCCAGACACCTTGTACGAGCCCTTGTCGAACTTACCACCAGCGTGCAACACTGTCATGACAACCTCAAGGGCTGACTTGTGCATCTTCTCGTGTTCGTCGACAGGGATACCACGTCCATTGTCCTGAACGGTGATAGAGCCGTCTTCGTTTATCGTTACTTCAATATGCGTGCAATAGCCCGCCATAGCCTCGTCGATAGAGTTGTCGACGGTTTCGTTTACGAGATGATGGAGACCTTTCTCACTGATGTCTCCGATATACATAGCCGGACGCTTGCGCACGGCCTCCAATCCCTCGAGCACCTGGATATTACTCGCGGAATAATTCTGTTCTTGATTCAGTTGTTCTTCTGTCATTGTTTGTAAACTTGCAATTTGACTGCAAGGACGGTGCAAACCGAGAGCAAAGAACGTGCTCTTTGCCGAGGTGTAGGTCGTTCTCGCAAAATTTTCTGCAAAGGTACTAATTTTCCAAGACTTAAACGAAAGAAAAGTGTTTATTTTTTATAAAAATAAAGGGTATAATCGTAAGAAAACAAAAAGACCGCACTCCTTAGGGAATACGGCCTTCGTATGCTTGGCATAAATTGCTTATCCGAGCTTGTTGATGTGCTGAGACAGACTTGACTTCAGGTTGGCAGCCTTATTCTTGTGAATAATGTTGGTCTTAGCCAGCTTATCAAGCATCTTCTGCACCTTTGGATAGAGGGCTGTAGCCTCATCCTTGTTAGTCATAGCGCGCAACTTACGAACTGCATTACGCATAGTCTTTGCGTAGTAGTGGTTGTGCAGCGCCTTCTTTTTGTCCTGACGAATTCTCTTCAGGGATGATTTGTGATTTGCCATTTTTTAATTTTGTTTTTTTACTTGTTTAACTTAAAGCTTATGGGTCTTACGTCTTCATGGCTGCCCTGGGCGGATTCTTGCGAACCCCCTGCCACCGTTCCCCTTGCGAGTAGCACTTGGCTGTGCAGATGACAGATTTAATTTTGTAGTCCCTAGGAGAGTCGAACTCCTCTTTAGAGAATGAAAATCTCTCGTCCTAACCGATAGACGAAGGGACCCCTACCGAGCGCAAAAATTCACATCATTGCGCAAAAGTGGGTGCAAAGGTACTACTTTTTTCTTAAACAGACAAATTTTCTTAGAAAAAAATGCTTTAATTGCATATTTTTGTGTAATTTTGGGGCGATGTTAGTGAAAACAGAAGCTATTGTGCTCCATTCCTTGAAATATGGAGAGACGCGCCTCATCGTAGATTTGTTTACACGAGAGGCAGGCCGCCTGTCGTGTATCATCCCGCTTCCAAAGACACCCAAGTCGCGATTGAAGAAGCAATACTTCCAACCCATGACCCTGCTTGAGATAGAGGTGGACATGCGCCAACGTCTTCAACTGCAAAAACTGAAAGACGCCCGATTGCTGTCTGCCTATGCCTCCATTCCTTTCTTACCGGAGAAACTGGCTTTATCACTATTCATCGCCGAGTTCCTGTACCACGCCCTGCGCTCCGAACAACAGAACGAACCGTTGTTCGCCTATCTTGTCGATGCCATGCAATGGCTTGATATTGCCGACAAGGGCTATGCCAACTTCCACCTAACCTTCCTGATGCGAATGAGCCGATTCTTAGGCTTCTATCCCAACCTTGACGACTACGTGGATGGCTGCGTCTTCGACCTGCGCACTGCAACCTTCTCACTTCAAGTCCCCACACACCGTGACTTCCTGCAACCCGATGACGCACGTCGTATCCATACCTTGATGCGCATGGATTTCCCCACCATGCACCTCTACCGCCTTAACCGCATGGATCGCAACCGTATCGTCGACGTCCTGCTTCACTACTATCGCCTGCACATCCCCCAGTTCCCTGAGCTTAAAAGCCTCAGCGTTCTTCAGGAGTTATGGGCTGACTGATACTATAATTTGTCTTTTCGATGGCAGACAACGGGTAGCAACTGGTGATTCATGAGCTGGAGATTGCCATAACTGTCACAATAGATGTGGTTGTTGGCTATCAGCAACCTTTCGACGATTGTCTGCCATATTTGGGTGTCATCTTGGTGTAGGGCGTGTTCGCGAATCAAGTAGCCACGAAGAGCATTGGAGGTGACTAACGTGTCGATGCTTTTGCGTTGGGCTTTCATCATATTGGAATTGTTGAAGCGCAACAGACGGTTACGTGGATTGGCGTGGATATAAGCGCGCTGGGTTTCTAATTGGCCTGGCTTAAGGGGGATGACATCTACGTAACCAGAAGTAAACAGGGGCTGTCGACCAGAGGAAAAGCGCTGCTTTTTATTTGCGCCAGATACTGGCGTGCTGGTGGCAAAACTACCAGCAACAAAAGTTACACTCGTTGTTGGTTGCGGTTTTGCCGCAACCTCCCCTTTCCCAATAATCTCCCAATAGCGACGGTTGCAGCCCTCTTTGAAACCTGCGATGACTTGCCCAAGGTGTGTCTGTCTGCCATTTTTGCTAATGATGCTGTTCTTGACGTTGGCTATGAAGTGTATGTGTTCAGGCATCAACACATAATCTTGTATTTTTATGAGGGGATAGTGGTAGGTAATACTATGGAGCAATTCGTATTCCACCATCTTTCCGATAGCAGTCAATTCCACCCTGGGTGCATCAGGATGACCGTCTGGATATTGAACATCGCCTATGATTCTGCCTAAGGACTGGCTCTTCCTATCGTGAATATTGATGGTGATATGGTAAAGACCAGGGTTCCTATAGTTGTTTCCTGGGCTTCTGCGTTGCATGCTATGGGGCATAGGGTGTCATTGAGGGGAGACATTCGTGGCAAAACCACGAACAACAACAGAGTCAGAGTAAGGCAGGCAGTTCGTAGAGTTTGGTACTGTTCGAACCTTTGATGAGGATGTAGCGACCTGTGGGTTGATTCTGGGAGATGGCAGCCTTCACCTTGTCGACGTTAGCGAAGATGCGGAAAGGAGCCTGGCCATTGGCTGAGAACTGAGAGTCCAAGGCCTTTTGGAATTCAGAACCTACAAGCCAGACCTCATCGAAACGGACTTCCCTAAGAAGGGCTATGATTTTCCGGTGTTCCTCTTGGGACACGTCGCCCAGCTCGCCCATCATACCAAGGATGGCCATCTTGGGCGACACCTCCATTAGGCGGAAATTGTTGATA
>Ga0265298_10004296_pt1 | contig 18290 bp, 14 predicted proteins | sample AusTroGonzalo_MG_3_FD_193486 | JGI IMG/M metagenome (GOLD analysis project Ga0265298, IMG submission 193486) | Bovine rumen microbial communities from tropical cattle in Woodstock, Queensland, Australia - Gonzalo_01 | ecosystem: Host-associated > Mammals > Digestive system > Stomach > Rumen ... | reverse complement strand
ATAAGATCGAATACATCGATTACAAGGATATCAATCGTCTGCGCCGCTTCACCAACGAGCGCGGCAAGATCCTGCCCCGCCGGATGAGCGGCAACTGCGCCAAGCATCAGCGCCAGCTGAGCGAGGCCATCAAGCGCGCACGTGCCATCGCCTTGATGCCCTATACGGTAGAATAAAGATGATGTAAAAAAGCTGCTTCGGATCAGAAACCGAAGCAGTTTTTTATTCTGCAAAACAGGGGGGCTTTCCGATCGCCCCCCTGACTCCCTTCGGATATGGCCGGAGAAAATTATCTAATCATTCACCACGTTTCTTGCCCAGAAGTCGGAACGGAGCATAACCAGGCCTATGACCACCTTGAGGACATCGACGAACTGGACACAGCAATAAATCTGCACAATGGGCCAATCCGTGAAACGGGTCAGGAGGAAAGCCAGGGTGACCGAAACGACCCAGGTATAGAGTGCGTCGAAGAAAAAAGTGATCACCGTACGGCCGCCGGAGCGGATTGTGAAATACGTCACATGGGCGAAGGAGTGGATCGGCAGGGAAAGCCCGGCGATGATCAGCAACTGCCGGGTGAGCTCCTGGACGTCGGGACCGACGTTGTAGAGCTTCGGAACGAGGGAGGACATCAGGATCATGGCGATGGCGATGATCACATGGATGACCTCTGTCAGGAAGATCAGTTTCCGGTCCACATCCCGGGCTTCTTCCATCTGCCCGGCGCCGAGACGCTGCCCGACCATGATCGAGACGGCGCTGCCCATGGCGAACATGATGACGCAGAAGAGGTTCCAGGCGGTGCCGGTGATATTCAGCGCGGCCACCGCGTTCAGCCCGCGGGAGGAATAGAACTGATTGATAAAAGTCATGCCCAGAGACCACAGGATCTCGTTAACGAGCAGGGGCGCGCCGGTACGGATGATGCGGCCGACCAGCTTTTCAGGCACATAGAAGCTTTTGTAGGCGCCGGCGAAGAAAGGGTAGCGGTCCTCATGCCGGTGGGCATAGACCACGACGATGATCAGCTCGACCCAGCGGGAGATCACCGTGGCGATGGCAGCGCCTTCGATCCCGAGGGCGGGCGCGCCGAGGTGCCCGAAGATCAGGATCCAGTTGCCGAAGAGATTTGTCAGGATGGCGCAGATTCCCGCGAACATCGGCGCCCGCGTTTCACCGGCTTCCCGAAGGGTGCCCGCGTAGACCTGCACGAGGGCAAAGGGCGGCAGGCCCCAGAGCATGATCTCCAGATATGCGCAACCGCTGCGCAGCGTCAGGTCCAGATCGCCGCCGTTGCTTTCGCCTTTCAGGAAGGAGGCGATAAACGCCTCGCCCCAGATGATATAAATGAGGATGGCGACCGCACTGCACAGGACCGCGAAGATGATCTTAAAGCGGAAGGTATGGCGCATACCGTCCATGTCGCCCTTGCCAAAGAACTGGGCGCCGAAGATGCTTGCGCCGCTGAGCCCGCCGAAGATCGCCAGCCAGAAGACCATCATGATCTGGTTGGCGATGGAGGCGGCGGAGATGGCTTCCGTGCCAAGGCTGCCAACCATCACGTTATCCAGGAGGGAAACGAAGTTGGTGATGAACTGCTGGATGATGATGGGGATCAAAAGCGTCAGGACGCTTTTATAGAAGGCTTTGTTGCCGATAAACCTTTTCATGAAAAACCTCTTTGACACCTGATAATGGGTTTTAATGGAACCATAGGAGTTTTTGCGTCTGCCAAGGTACTTGTACTGATAAAGTACTTGTACTATTGTAGCGGGCGGACGGGGAAAGTCAACCACATTTTCCCTGTTTTTTCGCTGTCGGGTGTTTGTACCTTGGAATTGTTCATGATATAATAAACCGTTCATGCAATCGGCAGGGAGTACCTGCCGGAAAGGGGAAAGTATGCGTCTTAAGAAGCTGGAACTTTACGGGTTCAAGTCCTTCGCGGAGCGGACCGAGATTGTGCTGAAGGAAGGCATTACAGCGATAGTCGGACCGAACGGATCCGGGAAAAGCAATATCGCGGATGCCGTGCGCTGGGTACTCGGAGAGCAGAACGCGCGGATTCTGCGCGGTGCCAGCATGCAGGACGTGATTTTCGGCGGGACTCAGCGGCGTAAGCCCCTGGGCTACTGCGAGGTTTCCCTGGTGTTTGACAACGAAGACAGAAGTCTGCCGCTGGACTACTCGGAAGTGATGGTCACCCGCCGGGTATACCGCAGCGGCGAGAGCGAATATTACCTGAACCGTTCGGGCTGCCGGCTGAAGGACGTGGTGGACCTGTTCCGCGACACGGGCATCGGCAAGGAAGGATATTCCATCATCGGCCAGGGACGGATCGATGAAATCCTGAGCCGCAAGGGAGAGGACCGCCGCCAGGTGTTCGAAGAGGCGGCCGGCATTGTCAAATTCCGCGCCCGAAAAGAAGAGGCAGACCGGAAACTGGCTCGTACGCTGGAAAACATCGACCGGGTGGATGACCTGCTGGAGGAGATGAAGCGTCAGCTGGGCCCTCTGGAGGAGGACGCAAAGAACGCCCGGGAATACCTTGATCTGAGTGCGCGGCTGAAGGTGCTGGACCTGAACCTGTTCCTGGTGCGGAGCGACAAGATGGAGACGAAGCTCCGGGAGTCAGACGCCGACCTGCAGGCAATACAGGCGGTGCTGACACAGACGGAGGATACGATCCGGGAGAAGACGGAGCTGCGGGATGCCCGCCAGGCCGAGATCGCGGACTTAGAAGAAAAGATTACCGGGGCACACAGCGCCCTGATGGATGGGATAGAGGCACTGCACCAGGCTGAGAATGCGGTGCGGGAAATCGAGGAGCGCCGGCAGCGCCGCGGGGAAGACTGCCAACGGATTACGGAAGAGGCGAAGACGGCGGACGAGCGCATGGCCGAACTGGATGCGATGGCTGCGGACTCCGACGGCGGAACGGAATTGCGGAGCGCAACGCTGGGGAAACTGACCGCGGAGCTGGAAACGGCAAAGGAAGCTGAGGAGAAGGCCCGCGCAGAGGAAACAGAGCGGGAGAAAGCCCTTGAAGAACACAAGAACGCCATGATGGACGCGATGAACCGCCGCGCGGCGGCCCTGAGCGACCAGACAAGGCTGAATACGATGCTGACGACCATGGAGACGCGGCTGGAAGAATTGACGGTTTCCTGCGCGGAGATGCGTGAAACCGGCAAGAGCCTGGAGACGGCTGTGAGGGATGCCCGGCAGCGACTGGACGCGGAAACCGCGGAGCAGGACCGACTGGCCGGATCCCTGCAGGAGGAGCGGACGCGCCTGGAAGCGGCGGACGCGGAGGTCATTGAAGCCCGCGCGAGGTACGACCGGAAGCTGGCGGAGATGCGGGATATGGAAAGCCGGCAGAAGATCCTGGACGAAATGAGCCGCGAGATGGAAGGGTATTCCCATTCCGTGCGGACGGTGGTCAAATACGCCAGGGAAAAGAAACTGAACCGGGTTCACGGCCCGCTGAGCCAGCTGATTTCCGTGCCGGAGAAGTATGAGACGGCGATGGATATGGTACTGGGCGCCTCGATGCAGCATGTGGTGACCGAGGACGAGGAGACGGCCAAGGAACTGATTGAGTTCCTGCGGGAAAATCATCTTGGACGTGCTACCTTCCTGCCGATGACCTCGGTGAAATCGCGGCTGCTGACACCGGAAGAGCGCGAAGCGCTGAGAATGCCCGGGTGCCTGGGTGTTGCCTCGGAGCTGGTACAGTGCGACGGGAAATACCGCGGGATCGTGGAAAACCTGCTGGGGCGGACCGTGGTGGCGGAGGACCTGGACAGCGGTATTCCGATCATGCGAAAGGGCGGGCATGCTTTCCGTCTGGTGACGCTGAAGGGCGATGTGATGCATTCCGGCGGCTCGATGACGGGCGGATCGGTATCCTCCCGTGCGGTGAATCTGTTCACCCGGGAGCGGGAACTGAAGGAACTGAAGGAGAACCTCACGGCCGGACAGCAGGAGCTTGAAAGCCTGCTGAAGAAGATGCAGGACGGGCAGAAACGCAAGGACGAACTGAAGAACAGTTCCGCGGAAGCCCTGGAGCAGCTGCATCAGCAGGAGATTGCCGTCGCTCGGGAGACAGAGCGCGTGCAGAACGCCGAGGACGAACAGCGAACCCACAGTATGCGGCTGAGCGAATCCGAGGCCGCGCGGGAACAGCTCATGGAATCCATGATGCAGATCAAGGAGCAGCTGTCCATGGCGACGGACAGCACCGAACAGACCGACAAGGACCGCGAGGAAATGGAAGCTCGGACCGCCGGGCTGCAGCAGGCACTGGCCGAAGCGCGGCGCAGGACCGAGGAACGGTCCGAAGAGACGGTGAGGCTGACGCTGGAAGTGAATGATCTGCAGCACGAACTGGAGACGCTGCAGCGCGACAGGGCCCGCTACGAACAGGACCGCAGACGCATGGAACAGGAGCAGGACCACCGCCGCAAACAGCTGGCGGAGATGGAAGCGGAGGAAGCGAAGGATCTGGAGAAAGCCGCTTCCGCCAACAAAGAACTGGAGACGAACCGTCTGGAACAGGCCAGGCGGGAACAGGTTTCCCATGCGCTGGAAGAGAACCGGAGTGCCCGGCAGGAACAGCTGCGTGAGGTGTTGGCGGATATCGAGGGTCTGCATCAGACACGGCAGCGGGACGGGGATAAGGCTCACCGGCTGGAGCTGAGCCGTGCCCGTACGGAAGGCGATCTGAAGGCACTGCGCGACCGGATCTGGAATACCTACGAGATTACTTATGCCGGGGCTGAAGAATTCCGCATGACGGAAGGATTCAGCCTGACAGAGGCAGACCGGGAGGCTGCCCAGCTGAGCGCAGAAATCCGCGCGCTGGGACCGGTTAACGTCCGTGCGGTGGAGGAATACGCGTCAACCAAAGCACGGTATGACGAGATGAGCGTACAGCGGGAGGATCTGGAAAAGGCGGAGAAGGACCTGAGAGATCTGATCGCCCGACTGCTGGCCCGGATGAAAGAGACCTTTGTGGAGCAGTTTACGCTGCTGCAGGGATTCTTCTCGGAGACCTTCGAGCGTCTGTTCGGCGGCGGGCACGCGGAGCTGATCCTGATGGATCCGAACGATCCGCTGAATTGCGCCATCGAAGTCAACGCCCAGCCGCCGGGAAAGAAACTGCAGCTGCTGAGTCTGCTGAGCGGCGGAGAACGCACACTGACGGCAATTGCTATTCTGTTCGCAACGCTGAAGCTGAAACCTACCCCCTTCTGCATTCTCGACGAAATCGAGGCGGCGCTGGACGACGCGAATATCGGGTATTTCGCGGAGTACCTGGCGGAGTATTCCGCTGATACCCAGTTCGTGGTCATTACTCACCGAAAGGGAACCATGGAGCGGGCAAACGGACTGTTCGGTGTCGCGATGGAGGAGCAGGGGATCAGCAGGATGGTGTCAGTGTCTTTGCAGGACTATAAAGAATGAGCAGGGTTCAGAGTGAAGAGTGGAGAGTGGAGAGTGGAGTGATGAAAAGACTGCTTTGTCTGCTGATCGTGATGATGCTGATGCTTTGCTGCGCCGGGGCCCAAGGGGATGCGGCGGACACAGAGACGCCAGGTACGGATCCGGCGGACGAACGGGACGCAGATCTGCTGGATCTATGGCAGACGGACGGTGAAAGCAGAAGATGGATTACCGCCGCCGTGCAGACAATGGACGGAATGCTGGTGACTTCCCCCGCGGTGCTGCCGGAAAAGACGGACGGTCTGACGGTTTCAGACGGACAAAAGGAATGGAAGGTCGAAGCGGTGATCCCGGACAGTACTGGGGCAGTAGCGATGATCTTCTTTGACACGAGCCATGATCTTCCCACATGGTCCGCCTGGCCGGTGATGCCTTACGGAGACAGCGTACAGGCCTCCACCTGCACGGTGCGCTCCGGGGATGAAACCGGCGGCCGGACCGACACGAAGGTCCTAAGCGCAGCCTCGCTGCAATGGCGGAACAGCCGCGCACTGCTGCTGGACCTGGAGGAAATGGTACCCCCGGGTACTGCCGTGCTGAACGCAAGGAGTGAACTGGCGGGTATCGTTTTCGCGGAATACGCGGAAGGGCAGAACCGGGTGCTGGCGATGCCGGTTGAGGAGATTGTACGCTGCATGTCGGAAGCCGGGGATCTGCTGACTCATCTCGGTTCCTGGGGTGATCCGCCGGAAGGATTCTGTGTGACGGCGGAGAAGAACTTCGTGACGATCGACTGGTCCGGGATGACCCTGCCGGAAAAGGCGGAAGGAGAAAACCTTTACCTGGTGATTGCGGATATTGCGAACGATTACCTGAACTTTTATCCCGCAGAAACGCAGACGCGTACCTTCAGCGCGATCCTGGTTCCCGGACGGGTTTATATTACCGGCATTCTCGCTTCGGCAGAGAGTCCGTCCGACCTGCCGGAACGCTATGAAGTAACGGTGCTTTCGCCCGCGCGGAAGCTGACGGAATACAGTTTTCAGCCGATTCTGACCACTGTCGCGGAGATGCCCGCGGACGCTAAGGACGGAGATACACCTGTGCCGGTGACCGAGGTGACAGAGGAACTGCTGCGAAGCGGGAGAGCTTATTTCTACTCCGTTTCCGCCTATGAGGTGGAAGAGCAGCTCGAAGGGAAAACGCTGCTGGTGACGCTGACTGATCCACAGGGGAATGTATACCGGTATGAATCTTCATGGGTGTACGCACCGGAATATATGAAGGAAGATATCTGGTTTATCCCGCTGACGGAGTCAGGACTGATGTGGTCGATGGACCAGGACGGTTATGCGCCGGGAGAGTATCAGATGGCATACTATGTTGACGGTGAACTCGCGGACTCATTCACCTTTGAGATTCATTAAGGGGGCCTTCCTGCCCTTCCAACAAAGGCGCCACTGGCGCCTTTGCCCCCTTAACCCCTTCGGCCTGAGATTAAAGCAAAAGAAATAAAAGATGCAAGGAGGTACAAGATGCCGAACTTCAGTCTGAGTGATGAGATTTTTGAACGGGCGGCGCAGCAGTTTCCGACGCCCTTCCACCTGTACGATGAGGAAGGACTGCGCAGGCGGGCCCGCCGGCTGAACGCAGCCTTTGCCTGGTGTCCGGATTTCAGGGAGTACTTCGCGGTCAAGGCGCTGCCGAATCCGGCTATCCTTCGGATTCTGAAGGAGGAAGGCTGCGGGCTTGACTGCTCTTCCAGCACTGAACTGACGCTGGCGAAGGCCTGCGGATTTTCGGGGGAGGAGGTCATCCTCAGCGCGAACGCCATGCCCCCGGAGGAGTTTACCCAGGCACGAGCGCTTGGCGCTTTCATCAATCTGGACGATCTCTCCGACATCGAGACACTGAGGACTCACGGAGGCATCCCGGAATGCGTGTGCCTGCGGTACAATCCCGGCGGAAACTTCTCCATCGGCAATACGATTATGGGGAACCCGGGCGAGGCGAAATACGGCTTCACGCCTGCGCAGCTGAAAGAAGGCCTCGGCATCCTGAAGAAACATGGTGTTACTGCTTTCGGCCTGCATGCTTTTCTGAGTTCAAATACAACAGATGCAGCGTATTTCCCGCATCTTTCGGAGCAGCTGATGACCCTGGGCAGAGATCTGGCGGCGGAATTCGGCCTGCGGTTCGCGTTTGCGGACCTGAGCGGCGGCATCGGGATCCCATACCGGCCAGAGGAAAAGGAGACGGATATCGAGGCTGTGGGCGAAGGTGTCCGTAAGGTATATGAGAAGATCTTCCCGGAAGGGGGCGTCGGGATCAAAACCGAACTCGGCCGCTGGATGACGGGTCCTATCGGCTGGTTGGTGACCCACGCGGTGCATGAGAAGAAGATCTACAGGGATTATATCGGCGTGGACGCTTCGGCGGTCAACCTGATGCGCCCGGCTATGTACGGCGCGTACCACCACATCACGGTGTGCGGGAAGCGGGACTGGCCGGCAGACCATGTGTACGATGTGACCGGCAGTCTGTGCGAAAATAACGATAAGTTTGCCTGGGAGCGGCCGCTGCCGGAGATCCGGCTGGGTGATCTGCTGGTGATCCATGACACCGGCGCGCACGGTTCAGCCATGGGATATAACTATAACGGGCGTCTGCGCGGGGCAGAGGTGCTCCATACCGCGGAGGACGGCTTCCGTCTGATCCGCCGCGCAGAAACCGATGCGGACTATTTTGCCACGCTGGATGTAGATCCCGTTTACAGCACGATTTCTCCCGGCCGGTAACCGGCGGGCAGTTCCTCCTCCTGTACGAAGATAAGGCTTTCATCCTCCAGCACAGGCAGGAACGCCTCGTAAGGAATACCTTCCGTTTCACGGCCGTAATCGCTCCGGCCGAACCAGCCGCCCTCCCGGGCCGCCAGGTTCAGGTCGCGGGCGATTTTCGTTTTGTTTGAACAATCGTGCACAGCGATGGGCCAGGCTTCCTCCGCCGCAGTTTTCATGACCTGCAGGGTCAGGTCCCGGCTGAAGACGGGACTCAGATAACCCATCCGACAATAATACAGGCTTTCTCCGGCATAATTGCCGAGATTGTTGTCGTTCAGATGCAATTCGGCACAGTTCATAAAGTCGATGCCTGTTGCCAGTATGCGATCTTTCTTCTTCATGAGCGCGCTGAAAAATTCGCGGGTCATCGGCGTTTCAATGCCGACCTGCGGGAAATAATCCTTTGCTGCGGCCATGGCGTCGATGACGCGGTCCGCTGCGCCGGAAGCGCCGAGGTTAAAGCGCAGTTCATCCAGACCGGCTTCCCCGAGGGCCCGGAGTTTTTCCGGCGCGGCATTCAGGCCGTTGGTGTAGAGATGCTGGTGAATGCCAGCGTCATGGAAACGGCTGATGATTCCGTAATACTTTTCAATTTCCATGAAAGGTTCAAGATAGACGTAGGAAATGCCGGTGGGCTTTCCCTGCAGGGCGAAGAGCAGGGGCAGATCCTCCTCCCGGTAGCGGCCGCCGCCGATTTCCCAGAGACCTTCACCGATCGGCTCAATCTGATCGAGCAGCCCGTAATCGTAACAGAAGGGGCAGGCGGCATTGCAGCGGTTGGTTTTGCGCACGGCGGAGAGGCCGGTGCCGAGCAGGCAACTGCGGCACCCCCGGGGGAAACGTTCCTCCGGGCCAACGAAAAGCGTACAGGCAGGACGGTCGGGCGACCAGGGAACGGCTTTTTCCGAACCCGGAACAATCGCTTTCAGACCGGGAATGGCTTTAAGCATCTCCAGCCGCCGCGATTCCACGGCGGTTTCGATCTGTGCAAAGACCGCCAGGGCGATCTCCTGCTGGCGGCAACCCAGCGGAACATCCTCCGGCAAAGCGGCGAAAAAACGGAACCAGGTGAGAGCGTCTTTTCTGGAGATTTTCATGGCAATTGATCCTCCTGTACGATTGTAATTATTACGGAAAGATTGCGTTTTCATTGACAAATCAAGTAAAAACCGATATCATTAATCTGTTATGAGACCATGATGAACGGGAGGGGCGCACGGTGAAAAAACACGGATGCCGTTTATGGATACTGGTGCTGGCGTGCATTGCTCTGTGCGTCTGCATCTGTGCGCTGGCGGACGTCGAAAAGGATGAGGACGGCGGCACCTGGGACTGGGACAAAGGCATTTATACTGCACCTGATGGCTCCACTTACAACATCACCGGTGACGGGGATGACGGCGGCTCGTCCTCGAGCAGTTCCTCCTCCGGGAGTTCTTCCGGGGGCAGCACAACTACTACGACTTCCGGCGGGGCCATGACCATCGAAGATACCAGCGGAATTGCAGATACTCTTTCAGGTGTCCAGAAGAATGAAGACGGCAGCATAACCATCGAGAGCGGCCAGGGCGGAATTGATATCGAAGTGGAACCGACCCGCGCGCCGCTGACCGCGGAAGAATGGGAGGCGCTGCTGGCCCGGGCTGATGCCCGAAACGGGAGCTATACGCCTACATTTTACCGGGATCCGGCGACCGGAACAGTCATCGAGGCAGAGGTCGTGTACATGGGCATTGGCCGTTCAATGATTACAGTGAACGGGCAGGAGAAGCTTGTGAACACGGTGGATCTGCACTGGAACACGGAGGCGCCTGAAGACAAAGTGCTTGCCGTGATCGACGCGCCGAAGAACGGCTATGCCTGGATCCGGATGAAACCCAATACCAAGATTACAACGGCGAAGATCGAACAGTGCCGAATGGACCGGGTGGTCAGGGTCCTCAGCACCGACAAGAACTGGACCTTTATCGACCATGACGGCCGGCGCGGATACGTCAAGACCTCATCGCTGGAATTTTTCGCCAACGACCATACGGATTTCCAGGCCGGTGTACTCTCCGTGAAAGGAAAGACGTCCGGACATGACACGTGCAATATCCGCTCAAGGGACGACAAGCATCGGGTGCTGACGGAGTATCCGCTGGGAACGCCCGTCACGATCTTCGATATCATTGACGATTTCGCCCAGATTGATATATGCGGGTGGCATTGCACGGTCAACACCAAGTTCGTGACGCTGGAGAAAGAGATAGCCTCAGCAGAGTGAGAACCGGGGATCAGGGAATGTTCTCGAAGAAATCGTCCTTTTTCTCATCCGGACCCACCAGCGTGCGGAACAGACCGAAGAGACTATTGTCCCAGGGGCCCCAGTCTTCCACGTGGTAATCCGTTTTCTGCTGAGATACATGACATTTGAAGGCTTCCTCAGCCACATCGAAACCCGTTTTTCCCCCGAAGGCATCCAGCGGCTGCCGCCAGTCCATATCGACCGGGTTTTCCTCATACAGATGAATATAGCATTTCGGAACATCCCAGGATCCGTATTTTCCGGCGGACTTTGGGAATTTTTTTGCGCTCGCGGCAAACTCCACGCAGTGCATGGCAGCATCGGCGCAGACCCTGTGCGCGCCATGGCCGTATTCGCCCTGGATATCATGAGTCAGCAGCACGTCCGGCTTAAAACGCCGGATCCATTCGGTGACGACGTCATAGACATGCTTTTTGTCCCAGACCTTATACTGCTTGTTGAGCGTGCCGGAATAGGCGTCGCGGAAAGTGCTCCAGACAGGGTAGTTGCGCACACCGCAGTGCCACAGGCAATCCAGCAGTTCCAGGCGGCGGTACGGCATGGAGGGCACCATCATGCAGACCTGGCAGGCCCTTTTCTCTTCCCCGGCATACCGGGGAAGCGCGCCGCCGAACCACAGCACCTCATCATCCGAGTGGGCAACGAGGAGCATCAGGTCCGCCTTGTCCGCGGGCGGCTGCCATTGCTGTACTTCCGGCGGAAGGCCTCCGGCTCCGTAAATCCGTAGTTCGATCAGGTTGAAATGACGTTTTTCCTTCGGAGCATTGGTAACCCGGAAGAAAGTTGTTCCCTCAGGCAGGGGCAGGTAGTCTGTCAGATATAAACCTTCCGTATGCCCTGCATCGATCCATTCTCCTGACCCATCCTGCACCTGCAGGCCCCAGGCATGGGGATGCTCGAACCACTGGACGGTAACGCCGGAGGCTGTTTCCCCATCCGGGACGGTGACCTCGATACAGGCGCCTTTCCCGTTATCAGAGCGCCAGTAGGTTGTATAATCCCGATCCGTACAGTTGGGGAAGCTTTTTTTACCGGAGAGAGGCTTCAAACGGCAGGATGAGGTGATATCTTCGGCGGTTTCCGCCCCGGCAGCGGCAATGAGCAGCACGGCCAGCGCGAGCAGCAGCACGGCGGTCAGAAACCGAATCTTTCTTACAGACATAAGGGCCTCCTTCTGTAATCTGCGGATATTTTACCATGTTGCCTTTTTTTCTTCAACAGGAGAGGAACTTGACTGCGGGTGCGGATGATGGGAATACTGTACCCGGGATGAAAGAGAGGAAGTCGGGATATACGGGGGTTGAAGAGAAGAAGAAAACAAGGTAGAATAGGAGCAGTTTCAAAGCGGATGAGTTATCCGGAAAACGGAAAGGGTGGGATCATCCTTGGCAAAAAAGGAAAAGAAATTTACCAAAGCAGAGTGGTCCTGGATTTTTTACGACTGGGCCAACTCCATCTATGCCACCAACATTATGGCGGCGATCTTTCCTATTTTATATTCCCAGATCGCGGGGAAGGGCACCGTCGGGGACCATGTGTACGGTTACGCCGTTTCCTTCGCTAACCTGCTGGTGGCCGTGCTGGCTCCGTACCTGGGTGCCATTGCGGACTTCCGCGGCATGAAGAAAAAGCTCTGGTTCGGGTTTATGATCACGGGCGTGGTCTTCACGGCCGTGATGGGTATTGTCGGCGACTGGAAGCTGATGCTGATCGGCTTTGTTATCAGCCGCATCGGTTTCAGCGGATCCTGTATGTTCTATGACTCCTTCCTGACGGACGTCACGACGCCGAACAGGATGGATGAAGTCAGCACATGGGGATTCGCGATGGGCTACATCGGCGGTTCCACGATCCCGTTCCTGATTTCCATCGGGATCATGATCATGATGAACATGAGCGAACTGAGCATGCGCATCGCGGTGCTGATCGTTCCCGTGTGGTGGCTGGTTTTCTCCATTCCGTTCATGAAGAACGTCCACCAGGTGTCCTATGTGGATACACCTCCGTCCAGCCTCGGGAAAGCAGCGTGGAAGAATACGATCGGGACTTTCAAAAGCATCCTGAAGACCAAGGCGATTTTCTTCTTCCTACTGGCGTATTTCTTCTATATAGACGGCGTGGATACCATCATTTCCATGGCTACAAAATACGGCGACACGCTGGGCCTCGGCTCCATCGGCATGATTCTGGCGCTGGTGGTCACGCAGGTGGTTGCCATGCCCTGCAGTATCCTGTTCGGCAAGCTGTCGAAGAAGGTCGGCGCGCTGAAACTGATTACGTTTTCGGTGCTGATGTACGCGTTTATTACGATTGTAGGCTTCTCAATGGGCTATATTGTGGACTTCAATGAGCGCCTCGGCCTGACTCCGGAGAAGGCAATCTCCATCAGCCAAGTGCTGTTCTGGATTCTGGCGACGCTGGTCGGTACCGTGCAGGGCGGTATCCAGGCCCTCAGCCGCAGCTACTTCGGCCAGCTGATTCCTCCGGAGCGCAGCGGTGAATATTTCGGCTTTATGGATATTTTCGGCAAGTTTGCCTGCGTGATCGGGCCGGCACTGTATGAGCTGTTCTACTGGCTGACGGGAAAAGCCTGTTTCGGAATCCTGAGCATTATTCTGCTGTTCATCCTGGGATTCCTTTTCCTGACGGTCGGGAAGAAGCATTTCAGGGTCGCGGAGCACGCGGAAATGTGATTGGGGGCTTTCCTGCCCTTCCAACGCAGGCGCCACTGGCGCCTGCGCCCCCAAGCCCCATCGGCCTGAAAGGTTTGGAAAAGCATTTGGGCTATGGAATACGTGGAGTTAGAAAGGTAAAAAGACAGCTGCTTCATTGAGATTGTGAAGCAGCTGATTACTTTCTGAACAAGCTTTTGAATGCCTTTTTGGCTTTGCCCTGCAGCGTTGCGGCTTTTTGAGCGGCCACCGCGGCATCCAGGGCTCCTTCACGGTAGACGTTGTTGTCGGGGCTGGTGCGCACCGCTTCCCGGAAGGCCTGGTGGGCGCTTTCATATTCTTCCAGAGCCATGAGTACTTTGCCCTGCATATAGTACCATTCGCCGTTCTTCTCCTCACAGCGGGAGAGCGCCCGGAGGGCACCTTCCGGATTGTCTTTTGCCATGGCACGCTGGGCCAGAAGCACGGCTTCCGGACAACTGACTTCCGGGGTGACTGAGTTCGAATGGGGATGGGAAGAAGTGATGCGCAGAGCTTCCTCATAGGCCAGGTTCAGGGCAACCATCCGGTTCTGCGCGGCTTCCTTTTCGCTGGGGTCCCGGATCATGTCGGGATGACACTGCTTGACCAGCGTGCGGTAGGCGTTGCGGATCTCGTCCGGCCCGGCCCATCCCTTCAGTCCCAGGACCTCAAAAGGGTTGTTCATTCATCTCACCTCTCAGGCCACAGCACGGCCTCACGCCGGATCTCCGCGCCAAGGGAACGGAGCTTGTCTTCAATATGTTCATAGCCGCGATCGATATATCCGGGCTCGTAGATCTCGGAAGTCCCCCTTGCCATCAGGGAGGCAATAATCAACGCGGCGCCGGCCCGCAGGTCGGACGCAGTCATCGGCGCGCCGTAAAGCTCGGGAACGCCTTCGATGATGGCAGTCCGGTCCATCACGCGCACATGCGCGCCCATCCGGCGGATTTCATCCAGATGGCGGAAGCGCTGCTCGAAGATCGTCTCCGTGACGAGGCTGGTGCCCTTCGCGGTAGTCAGCAGGGCGCTCATGGGTTGCTGCAGATCGGTCGGAAAACCGGGATAGACCTGTGTCTTGACATTAATGGCCCGACGGGGACCGACTACGTGAACACGGATGGCATCATCGTAATCGGTGACCTTAACGCCCATTTCCAGAAGCTTGGCGCTCAGGGCGTCCATATGTGTCGGGATGCAGCCGTTGATAATGATGTCCCCTCCGGTGGCAGCAGCGGCGATCATGAGAGTGCCGGTTTCGATCTGGTCGGGAATGACGGCGTAGGTACTGCTGTGGAGGGTTTGCACGCCACGGATGCGGATGATATCCGTGCCGGCGCCCTTGATTTTGGCGCCCATACTATTTAGAAAGTTGGCCAGGTCAACAATGTGCGGCTCTTTGGCTGCGTTATAGATATAGGTCTGGCCTTTTGCCTTGACGGCAGCCAGCATTACGTTGACCGTTGCACCCACTGTGACGATGTCGAAAAAAACGTCCCCGCCGGTGAGCGTACCCTCGGCGATCAGCATACCGCCGATCTCCTCCGCTTCCGCACCGATGGACTGAAAACCCTTCAGATGCTGGTCAACGGGGCGGGAACCGATCTCACAGCCGCCGGGCGTGGGAACTCTGGCTTTGCCGCAGCGACCCAGCAGCGCGCCGAGCAAATAGTAGCTGGCGCGAAGGCGCTGCGCGTTTTTATAGGAGATGGTGGTGCCCTCCGCGGGACGGGGATCCACACGCATCATGCAGCCCGGTTCGTATTCCACTTTGGCGCCCAATTCGGTCAGAATATCGGCCAGAGCGTGAACATCTTCGATATCGGGAAGGTTTTCGATTGTGCAGGGCTCATCGCAAAGAAGCGTAGCAGGAATAACGGCCACGGCGGTATTCTTTCCGCCGCTGACCCGAACCTGACCCTCGAGGGCGTGCCCGCCCGTGATCAGCATCCGTTCCTTGCCCATTACGCACTTACCTCCCCAGGATGCGCCTGCCGGCGCATGGATCAGGCGTCAGTATCCTCGTCGTTGGTGTGCTTGATGCCGCTGACAGTGCTGACCGAGGAAATGATACAGATCAGCACGGCAAAGATCGCCACGAAAAGCGTGACGGCGACGGCAACGATAGCTCCTGTCTCCATGGTCTCATATCCTCCGCTGAAAGACTTTTTTCATTATATCACGGATCGGCTTCTTCCGCAATGCGGGAAGGATCGCTTCCGGCAGTGTTTTTCCAGCGGCCGGAAATCAGATAGCCGGTGCCAATCAGGAAGGGAACCAGGCCGGAGAGCGCGTTGCCGTACCAGAAGCCGCGGATGCCCATGGACAGGGCAACGCCCAGCAGCAGCGACAGGCCGATGCGGCAGAAGATTCCATCCAGCAGGGCAACCAGCAGGTTGAGTTTTGAATTGCCGGAACCGTTGATCAGCGCAAAGCTCGGCGGGCGAAGCGTGCAGCCCAGATACTGAATCATCGCCACGGGAACATAGGTGAGAGCCATTTCCATCACAGCCGGATCAGTGGAGAAGAGGCCGAACAGCCACTCCGGCTTCAGCCAGGTGATGAGGGCGAAGATGCCCGAGGGGATCGCCACGATCCAGAGGGCATGAAAGACGATCTTCGGCACCCTTTCCGTTTTTTTCGCGCCAAGGGCCTGGGAGATCATCGCACCGCCGGCTGAAGAGATTGCCTGGGATACAACGGAGATCATGCTTTCCAGTTTCCGGGCAACGCCCGTGACGGCAACGGCCACCGTGCCGTAGGTATTGATATAGGAATTGACAAACAGCATTGAAAAGGTGATCGCCGCGCTCTGGATCACCATGGGGATTCCCAAGGAAAGCAGATTCCGGATCACTTTTTTCCCGATCCGGAAATGAGACGGATGAAAGTCGAAGTGGATGTGCTCCCGGTTTTTGTATAAGAGGCGCAGGGCGAACAGGAAGCTGACCGCCTGGCCGATTACCGTCGCGAGGGCGGCGCCGAAGGGCCCCAGCCCGACAGGCCAGACCAGCAGGATATCCAGGACCACGTTAATGACCGAGGCGAGAGCAATGAATAAAAAGGGATGTTTTGAGTCCCCCATGCCGCGCAGAATGGCGGATACGAGATTATAACCGTAGATAAACGGAATTCCGAAGACGCAGGTGATGCTGTACTGCCGGGTATATTCCCAGATATCCCCGGGGGTGTTCAGCCAGCGAAGGATCCCCTGATAGCTGAAGAGGAAGATGACCATGATGATGACCGCCAGGCCCTCGAGCAGCGTAAAGAGTGTGCCGACCATCTCGCCCACCAGGTCATACCGCCTGCTACCGACATAGCGGGAGATCAGGATCTGCCCGGCATTGGAAAAGCCCATGGCCACAAAGGTGATCAGCATCAGGACTTCACCGCCGATGGCAACCGCGGAAAGGCCGCCTGTGCCGACGAACTGGCCCACGATGATCATATCGACCATGTTGTAGACCATCTGAAGCAGGCCGGAAAGGAACAGAGGCAGCGAAAAACTGATCAGCGTTTTCGGGACGCTTCCGGAGGTCAGATCGCGAATGATCCGGTTCTGCTTTTCCATGCCGCCGCTCCTTTCCTGTCAGTGGATTCCTCTATGGGCATGGTACTATAACTGCCACCCAAAAGCAATATGCCCGCGAACGGTCAACCGTCCGCGGTGAGATCGGCAAAAGTAAAACGGATGACGGAAGCGAGATCTTTCGGGTTCACGCCGACCTGAAAACCGACCCGGCCGGCGCTGACAAAGATCTGGTCCTCTTTTTCGGCGGTTTCGTGGAAAAAGGTCGGGAAAACCTTTTTCATCCCAAGCGGGGAGCAGCCGCCGTGAAGATAACCGGTCAGGGGGAGGAGATCTTTCTGGCGGATCATGGAAACCGATTTTTCACCGGCGGCTTTCGCGGCCTTTTTCAGATCCAGCTCTTTGCGCACAGGGATTACAAAGACATAATGGCGGCCGGGTTTCCCTTCGGTGACCAGGGTCTTGTAGACCTTGCCCGGATCTTCGTTCAGGAGCAGAGCGATTTCTTCGCCGGTCATGGAGGGATCGGGTTCATAGCTGCGGGCGGTATAGGGGACTTTCCGGCTGTCCAGCAGGCGCATAACGTTGGTTTTTTCGATCATGCGAATCTCAGCTCGTCCAGTGTATAGCGGATGACTTCATCCACAGAGTCTTCTTCCTCCGGATCCGCTCTCAATGTGATCCACGGATGAGACTCCTCGAACAAAGGTGCCTGTGCTTCCCTGACTTCCTGATCCATACCGGTTCACTCCCATGTGTCATTTTGGCCAAAACCACTACACATTGTAGACGTATCAGGTATAGAAGCACAATATCAGATCTGGTTTTTTGCTGCATTTTTACCGCGCCTTGTGCTTCGGGAAGAAACGCGCCGAAGCCCGATACCGGATCGGACAAACGGACGGGCTGTTCCGGAGGCCGAGAAGATGATATAATGCTATTGGGGGGCTTTCCTGCCCTTCCAACGCAGGCGCCACTGGCGCCTGCGCCCCCCAACCCCCTTCGGGGAAATGCAGTGTAAAAAAGAGGGAGTACATTGAAGAAGAAAATCAGGATTACGTTTAATTCCCCGCTGGTGCTGAGCTTTGCGTTGGCCTGTACCGTAGCGACAATCATCCGGCTGATCGCCGGAGATGCCGCGGACCGCATATTTGCAACTTACAGAGCCTCATGGGCGGATCCGATGACGTATGTACGGCTGTTTACCCATGTGCTCGGCCACGCGGGCTTTGCCCACCTGCTGGGTAACATGGCTTATATTCTGCTGCTCGGGCCGATGCTGGAGGAAAAGTACGGGTGGAAGAACCTGCTGACTGTGATTTTGGTGACAGCAGTTGTCACCGGACTGGTTCACAATCTGCTTTTCCCGCAGACGTACCTTCTCGGGGCGAGCGGCGTCGTTTTTGCCTTTATCCTGCTGACCGCTTTTACCGAGGTAAAAGAAGGGGAGATCCCGCTGACCTTTA
>Ga0265298_10004295_pt1 | contig 18294 bp, 16 predicted proteins | sample AusTroGonzalo_MG_3_FD_193486 | JGI IMG/M metagenome (GOLD analysis project Ga0265298, IMG submission 193486) | Bovine rumen microbial communities from tropical cattle in Woodstock, Queensland, Australia - Gonzalo_01 | ecosystem: Host-associated > Mammals > Digestive system > Stomach > Rumen ... | reverse complement strand
ATCCAAGAAGGCAAAAAAAGGCTCCGGAAACCCGGAGCCTTTGCCGAATAGCAACAACACTTATCTCTGACCCTTGTCGTAGGGGATACCCTCCGCCTTCGGGGCCTTGGAATTCTTGGACGTAAGTGCAAGAACGATAATCGAGATGATGTACGGCAGCATGTTGTAGAACGTGCTGGGCAGGCCCAGATTCGTCAGGAATCCGAAACCGAAGTACGTGTTGCTCAGTGCGCGGAAGAAACCGAACATCAGGGCTGCAAGTGCAATCTTAGTCGGCTTCCACTGACCGAAGATCATGACGGCCAGGGCAAGGAATCCGAAACCGGCTACGCCGTACTCGAATCTCCACTCTGAAACACCGGCCAGGATGTAGCAGATGCCTCCCAGACCACCCAGTGCACCGGAAATCATGACACCGGCCCAGCGCATCTTCAGGACGTTGATACCGACTGAGTCGGCTGCCTGAGGATGTTCGCCGCAGGCCATGAGGCGCAGACCGAACTTGGTCTTGTACAGGACGAACCATGCGCAGGCCAGGATGATGATGGTAATCAGCATGAACCAGTTGAACTCGAATGAGCCGAGCTTGAGGATGAACTTCTTCTTGGGCTCGATGTACTGGATGATGGAGCTGACATCGTTCGGGTTGGTTGCCGTGTTGATTGCCTTGACGATGACTGTTGCAGCAGCGGTTCCGAGCATGTTCAGGGCTGTTCCGACGATTGTCTGGTCAGCCTTGAAGTTGATGGCCGCTACGGCAAGCAGTGCCGAGTATGCAACACCGACGAGAACTGCAAAGAATATCACCAGCAGGATATAGAAGAATGCCGGGATACCGATGGGAAGATATCTCATTGCAAGGGCTCCGCCGAGGGCACCCATGACCATGATTCCTTCAAGACCCAGGTTGATGACACCCGAGTGCTCCGAATAACAGCCTCCGAGAGCCACAAGAGTGAGAACGGAGGCAAATATCAGTGTGTATTGGATAAGTAGCAGCATCAGTTCTTCCTCCCGTCCTGTTTGAAGTTTTCATATTGACCCGACTTCTTCAACTCTCTCTTTCTGATGATGTTGTTCATGAACGACTTGAGGAAGAGTACGAATCCGCACAGATAGATGATCAGTGCGCTGATGAGGTCGGTGATCTGCGAGCTGTATTTTGTCAGATCGACGAATGCACCGCCTGCGGTGATGTGCGTGATGAAGTACGATGAGAAGATCGTTCCGATCGGGTTCAGACCTCCGAGGAAGGTTGCGGCGATTCCGTTGAATCCCATGGCCGGGACAGTGGATGAAGTGACCGCCCACTGCTCGAAGTCCGTCAGGTAGTAGCAACCTGCTCCCATTCCGGCGAGAGCACCTGAAATCACCAGGGTGACGATGATGTTTCTCTTCTCCATCATTCCGCAGTACTTGGCTGCGTTCTTGTTCAGACCGGTGGCCCTGAGCTCGTAACCGAACTTTGTCTTCTCGAGGATGATCCAGATTGCCACTGCAACCAGGATGGCCACGGGAATTGCTATTGTCACGTACTTGTCGTTGAAGATCTTGTCCAGTCCCAGGGACGGGATGATTCCGCCCTTGTTCACGCTTGCGATGGTAAGAGTATCCTTACCGGTGGGGTTCTTGACCGGTGTGAGCGTGGCGTTGGTGAAGTAGAGGCAGATCCAGTTCAGCATGATACCGGAAATGACCTCGTTGACGTTCAGATAAGCCTTTAGCACACCTACAATTGATGCAAGCAGAGCACCTGCGACCATTGCGAAGAGCAGACACGGGAACCAGCCCCAGTGCCAGGTCAGCGATGCATACAGCGCGGCACAGATACCGGCGCAGTACTGACCGGGGGTTCCGATGTTGAACAGACCGACCTTATATGAGAAGAGGACGGCCAGTGCACACATCAGAAGCGGCACGGTCTTGGCCAGCGTCTCACCGAAATACTTCAGTCTGGAAGCAGGATTCTTGAACCAGAAGAAGTTCTTGATGACGTTCATGATAGAGCCGAAAGCACCTGCCGGATTGATGATCAGCAGAACGATGAATGCAATCAGCAGTCCCAGGATGATACAGACCAGAGAAGAAATGAAGGACTGTACGCCGGGCCTCTTGAAGATGTTTTCCTTTTCCTTGCTCATGCCTTGACCTCCATTCTCTTTGCGCCGGCCATGTAGAGACCCAGCTCTTCCTGAGTGGTCTTCTTGGGATCGAACTCACCCACTATCTCGCCTTCGTACATGACCAGGATTCTGTCAGGTACATCCATGACCTCATCCAGCTCCAGCGAAATCAGAAGGACAGCCTTTCCGGAATCACGTCTGTCAATCAGCTGCTTGTGGACGAACTCGATGGCTCCGACATCCAGGCCTCTTGTGGGCTGGACGGCGACCAGAAGGTCAGGATCCTTGTCGATTTCCCTGGCGATAATGGCCTTCTGCTGGTTTCCGCCGGACATGGCTCTTGCCATGGTCACGGGACCCTGACCGCTTCTTACATCGAATTCATCAATGAGTCTTTCCGCTGTCTTGCGGATGTTATCCTTGCGCAGGAAGCCCATCTTAGATGTATATTCAGGCTCGAAATAAGTCTGAAGAACAAGGTTGTACTCAAGGCTGTAGTCCAGGACAAGGCCATGCTTGTGCCTGTCCTCGGGGATGTGGCTCATTCCCGAAGTGTTGCGTTTCCTGATCGGAGCCTTGGTGATGTCCTGCCCTTCCAGCTTGATTGTTCCGCTCACCAGCGGCTCAAGTCCGGTGAGGCCGTGGACGAACTCGGTCTGACCGTTGCCGTCGATACCGGCGATACATACGATCTCACCTGCACGGACCTTGAGGGACACGTTCTTGACTGCATTGTTGTTGTGGGTCTTGGACGCAACGGTCATGTTGTCGATCTCAAGGACCACGTCACCGAGCTTCTGCGGCTTCTTGTCGATGTGGAAGTTGACGTTTCTTCCGACCATCAGCGATGAAAGCTCCTGGGCCGTGGTGTTCTTGGTCTCGACTGTACCGATGTACTTACCCTTCCTGAGGATTGTGCAGCGGTCGGAGACGGCCATGATCTCGGCAAGCTTGTGTGAGATGAACAGGATCGACTTTCCCTCGGCCTTGAGGTTGCGCATGATCTGCATGAGCTCGTCAATCTCCTGAGGCGTCAGAACGGCCGTCGGCTCATCGAAGATGAGAATCTCGTTGTCCCTGTAGAGCATCTTGAGGATTTCGGTCCTCTGCTGCATTCCGACGGTGATGTCCTCGATTTTGGCATCCGGATCGACCTTCAGTCCGTACTTTTCCGACAGAGCGAGGATCTTCTTGCGTGCCTCCTCCTTCTGAAGGACGCCCATCTTGTTGGGCTCGACACCAAGGATGATGTTGTCCAGAACGGTAAAGCATTCAACAAGCTTGAAGTGCTGGTGTACCATTCCGATTCCAAGGTCATTTGCGTCATTCGGGTTGTTGATGTGAACGACTTTGCCGTCTTTCCTGATTTCTCCTTCTTCGGCCTGATACAGTCCGAAGAGGACACTCATGAGAGTCGATTTTCCGGCACCGTTCTCTCCGAGCAGTGCGTGGATCTCACCTCTCTTAAGTTGGAGCGTGATATTGTCATTTGCAATGATGCCCGGGAAACGTTTGGTTATGTTGAGCATCTCAATGGCATATGGAGTATCCACAGTCCGATCCCTCCTATTTACATAGTTAGAACCATTATATTATGAATTCATTGTGAAAGGAACAAAAAAAAGCAGGAAAGGACGAATCCTTTCCTGCCGTAATCAGCAATTTACCGCTGTGCGGAAGATTACTTGATTGTTCCCAGATCGATGACCGTGATGCTCTTGGCCATGTTTGCCGGAGAAACATCGATGGCGTTGTCAACCTTGACTGCACCTGAGAGCAGGTCGGCGACGAGAGCCTTGTAGTCCTCGAGTGTGAACTTTGCGCTGAACTGTGTGCCGTCACCGGTGGGGATTCCGACGTAGTTGAGCTCAGGATCCTTTGAGACAAGTCCGAGGTTTGCGCTCTTTCCTGCCAGGACACCCCAGTTCTTGTCCTCAACGATAATCTTGAGGGCAGCCTGGGTTGAAGCATACAGACCCTTCATTGCTGATGTGACCGTGATGCCCTTGCCGTATGCGCCGTCAATGATCGGAGCCTGGTCAACGTCAACGCCGATGACCTTTCCGCCGACCTTGGCTGCTGCCTCGGCTGCTGAAGAGTAGATGCCGCCGCCACATGCGAAGACACACTCTGTTCCGGCCTTGTACCATGTATCCATGGCAGCCGTGATGTCAGCATCACCGAAGAACTGGTTGCCGTAGGTGTACTTGATCTCAACCTTGGCGCCTGTTGCCTTGGCTGCTGCCTCAGCACCCTGGACAAAACCGTAACCATAGCGGATGACGGCAGGAACTGCCATACCACCGAGGTAACCGAGCTTTGTGTAGCCGAGCTTGACTGCTGCGTAACCTGCGAAGTAACCGGCGATCTCCTCCTGATAGACTGCTGCGTAGACGTTTGACGGAACCTTTCCGCCGAGGTCACCCTCTGAAACGTCGAGAGCGATGAACTTTGCATCGGGATACTGCGGTGCAGTCTCCTGAATTGCCTCACCGAATGCGAAACCAGGCATGACGATGACGTTGTAGCCCTGCTCGATTGCAGCGACGATCATCTTGACACGCTCAGCTGTGCTGTCGCCTGTCGGCTTGAAATACTGGAATCCAAGACCCTGTGCAGCTGCATAGTCGCGGCAAGCCTCATAGGTTGTCTGGTTGAATGACTGGTCTGTGATATCACCATAGTCTGTGACCATTGCAATCTTGACCTCGTCTGACTTTGCTGTCTCAGCACCGGACTGTGCGAAAGCTGTGAAAGCAACAGCGAGAACCATGAGAACTACGAAAAGTTTCTTCATCTTTCTTATTCCTCCCATAAGTAGTGAGTCCGAAAAACGGACACTTCAAATATAATTGATAGATTCCTGGGAATCAACCAAAACCGTAATTATGTTTCCGGAAAGGCAACCGTCAGGCGCCGGCGACCGAGTTCAGAAGCAGCAGGCAGAAGACCAGAGTGAACAGAGCGACCGTCTCGATGATACCGATGACAATGAGGTAGTTCGATGTTCCCTTGCCTGTCTCGCCCAGAGCATCACAGGCTGCTGCGGCACAGCGTCCCTGGAAATATGCCGAAAGACCGATGACCAGACCGCCGAAACCTCCGATAAACACTGCAAGAAGTCCGTCCAGACCACCCTTGAGGGCGCTTGTGATGAAGTTCATCAGCAGGAAGCCGTAGATCGTCTGTGTCAGAGGTGCACCGGTGAAGGCGACCATCATGAACGGTGCGGGCTTTCCGTTAGCATAGCACTTCTTCCATCCGCCCACTGCAGCCACTGCAGCGGCTCCGATTCCGAAACCGGATCCCATTGCCGAGAGGCAGAGAGCCAAAACCAAACCGATTAATCCGATACCCATATTTAAATCTCCTATTTAGTATCCTGGAATGTCAAACGTTCTTCCTGAAAGGTTCGTATGGAATTCCGGCCCACTCCATTCCGAGCTGACCCGAGAACTCCAGAAGGTTCAAGCGCACGCCGTGGACAACCACGCTGAGCATGCCCATGATTATATTAAGACCATGTCCCACTATCAGGATCAGCATTCCCGCCGGGAAAGCCCAACCCTTGAGCATGGAACTGGCCATACCGTTGAAACTCTGTGCTATGGCCAGACTGGCCATACCAACGGCAAACAGACGGATGTAGCTCATGACGTTACCGAATGCACTTATGGTATCCAGGAACGTCGTGAAGGCACCGCCCAATCCTGCCTTGACACCCTTGCCGAAGCTCTGTCCGGGCTCCTGAGCACCGAACAGTATAACGGTCACCAGGCCGCCTATCACGACTGCAAAGACTACCGTCATGTTGACGGATTCTCCGATAACCAGCATCAGTGCAAGGAAATAGATGCTGATGATCATTGCAAGCCAGGCAAAGTCCGCAATGAACGCAAGGCTCTTTTTCTTCCAGTTGCGCACCACGTTCATCAGACAGGCCAGCGACAGCTGGATCATGCCGATGGAGAAACAGAACTTCATCACCGCATTCTGCGCCGACACGGATTCTATACCGAAGTATTCGGGATAGTTCGCTATGGACGGAATCACCAGCGACTTCAGGAGCGGGATCTTCATCGCGGCCTCGGCGCCGAACCAGGTGCCGGTCACGCTGCCCCACGCTATCGTGGCTATGCTCATCACATATAGAAGAAGGTTCAGATTCGAACACTTCTTTGTCTTGATGTGCAGCACCACGCCCAGAATGAGGAAGATGACTCCGTATGCTGCGTCTCCTATGATCATTCCGAAGAACAGCGACAGGAACAGCAGGAACCACATGCTGATGTCGTACTCCCTGTATCCGGGAACGGTTCCCAGCATGTCGAAGAGCGGCTTCATCATCTTGGTGACCTTGTTGTAGCGCACCTTTGTGGGAACGGGGTCGTCCTCGGCGGGATCGTCCAGGGCGTAGGCCCAGCAGTTCTTACCTGCGGTCTCCCTGAACACGGAAAGGTCCGACTCGGGGATGAATCCTGAAATCAGGGTAAGCCCCTCCTCGGTTCCGGCACCGTCGCTCACGCTGTGGTAGACGATCTCGTCCGTCAGTACGGCAATGGCCTTGTCATAGCTAGGAATCAGCTTCACCGAAGACGAGACAAGCTCATCCAGCTCCCTGATCCTTGCATTCTTCTTCTCTATTTCCGCCGTAAGCTGGCTCACGCCCTTCTCCGGAACGTTGAACCTGGCAGATGCATATTCCGGTCCCAACTCTCCCAGGACGGCTATTGCATTCTGCTTGTCCACGGCCTTGAGCGTGATATACCTGACATCCTCCGGCAATAATGCAACTTCTTTCTTTCCGATGATATAGAAGCTGAACGACAGTCCTGCATCCTCAAGGGACCTGAGCTCCGACGGATTGAAATCACCCCACTTGGAGATGCCGTCACGCAGCACCGTCATCCTGAGGATCTCTTCGGAAAGGGCCCTCTTCTCATCTACTGCGGAGACCAGCGAGGCGTGGTAATCATCAAACTCCTTGCCTTCCACAAGCAGTGCATCGGCCTTGGCGGCACCGCCCTTGCCCGTCTTTGACTTGGAAGCAGCCTTGTCCAGAGCGGCCTTCTGCTCCAGAAGGACAGCCTTCATGCGGCTGAGGCCTGCAAGCTTATCCGACAGCGCCGAATCAGGCGCGGCCATCTCGGACACGTGCAGCACGCCCATGTCGCGGATTCCGTCGAGCATGGCACTCTTGCGGTCCTGCGGAGCCACGACAATGATCTTCTTCATTTTCTCAATCATCAGTCATCCCCCTTTGCCGCAAGCTTCTTCTTGGCGATCTTTCCACGCACGACCGCGGCGGTCTGCTGGTCGCCTATATAGATACCGATACGGCGGATGTTCTCCTTGGTCTCCGGTATCTTCACCTTCTCGAACAGGTTCACGCGCTGGCTTGTTGTCCTGAGTTCCCTTCCCAGAAGGTCTATCTGGACCTCAAGCGTCTTCATCAGCGCGGAAATCCTGGCGGTATCCTTGAGCGTGACAACGGCCTTGTCCACCCACAGCGGATAATCCCCCACCTCATATTGGATGGGCTTGAACGTCAGGTCCTCGAAGATGGGAATGGTAACACCTGCGATGTTGCCTTCCTTCCTCTTGATCTGATCGGGCTTTACCAGGCTGTCCAGCTGTGCGGCGCTGCCGAAGGCAGTGTTTTCGCCGAACACGGCTATCCAGTCCTGGATTCCGTTCAGAAGCGAATCCTGCTGTGCCTTGTAGCCGGCAAGCTCGGTCTCTATCTGACGTATGACCATCTGAAGCTGCTGTTTCTTGAGCAAAAGCGTAGGAAGATACCGCTGGAACTGTTTCAGCGAGTCCTTCTGTTTCTTAAGTTCATTCTTTGTCAGCTTGACTGCCACTTATGCCTCCAGTTTCTTGGGCCATCTTTCGGCGATAAGTTCACTTCTGAGTCCAGTCTCGTTGGGCTCGAAGCATTCGGCAAGAATCTCCCAGCCCAGGTCCAGCGCCTCTTCAAGCGGGATGTTGACTGAAAGATCCATGAGCTTTGACTCGAACAGCTGACCGTACTTGAGGAGCTTGTCGTCCCATTCGGTCATCATGAAGCCCATGGACTTCTTCTCAAGCGATTCCTTATAGGAGGCATACAGCTTGATCAGGCCGTCCATCAGGGCCCTGTGGTCGTTTCTGGTATCCTTGTTGACGTTCTGCTTCAGACGGCTCAGGCTTCCGAACGGCTCGATGTGGCCGTTCTTGAGGTAGTACTGACCCTCGGTGATGTAACCGGTGTTGTCCGGTACCGGATGGGTGACGTCGTCTCCGGGCATGGTGGTCACGGCCAGGATGGTCAGTGAACCTGCACCCTCGAAGTCGACCGCCTTCTCGTATCTTGAAGCCAGGGAGCTGTACAGGTCTCCGGGATATCCTCTGTTGGACGGAACCTGTTCCATGGTGATTGCCGTTTCCTTCAGGGAATCGGCGAAGTTCGTCATATCCGTAAGCAGGACAAGGACTTTCTTTCCCTCCAAGGCAAAGCGCTCGCCTACCGCAAGGGACATGTCAGGGATCATCGTGCACTCGACAGTGGGGTCGCTTGCCGTATGGATGAACATGATGGTCCTGCTCATGGCGCCGCTCTTCTCCAGGGTGTCCCTGAAGAACAGGTAGTCGTCATACTTGAGTCCCATGCCGCCCAGGATGATCAGGTCAACCTCGGCCTGCATGGCTATGCGGGCCAGAAGCTCGTTGTAGGGCTCTCCTGAGACGGAGAAGATGGGGAGCTTCTGGGATTCGACCAGCGTGTTGAATACATCGATCATCGGAATACCGGTGCGGATGAGGTTCTTGGGAACGATTCTCTTTGCAGGGTTGACCGACGGACCGCCGATCTCGACCATGTTCTCGTCAAGCTCGGGACCGTTGTCACGGGGCTTTCCGGAGCCGTCGAATACGCGGCCCAGGAGGTTTTCCGAGTAGCTCACGCGCATCGGAACGCCGAGGAACCTTACCGGATCGTTGGTCCTGACGCCCTGGGCTCCGGCAAAGACCTGGAGGCTCACCAGATCGCCGTCCAGCTTGATGACGTTGGCGTAGCTGTCTCCGACCATTGCAAGGTCGTTGTACTTGACACCCTCTGCACGGACGGTGATGACGTTTCCGACTATTGATTCAATCTTTGTATAGACCTTTTTCATCTCAGCCCTCCTTCACCTTGGAAGAGAAGAGATCATTGATCTCCTGCTCGTATGCGGCATAGCGCTTGTCTGTAGTCAGAACGCTGTTCCAGTCGAGGAACTTCTGCCTGAGCTGGTTGAAGAAGGCTCTGACATCCTTCTTGTTGTCTATTGCGTATTTTGCCATCAGGACCTTGTACAGGAGGTTGAACTCCTCCTTCTGTCTCTCCACCGGCACGGCGGCATCGACAAGGTCGAACGAGTTCTGCTGCAGGTACACGGCATCCAGGAGCTCTCCCTTCTGGTACTCGATGTAATCCTCCACCGATGTTCCCTCTTCACCGACGACCTTCATCATCTGGTTGATCTCATTGGACCTGAACAGGACGCTGCGTGCGTTCTCCACCATCTTCCGGTCGATGATTCCGGTGTACTTGGACCATGACTCCAGCGGGTGGATGGCAGGATACTTTCTGGCATCCGAACGCTCACGTGAAAGACCGTGGAATGCGCCGACGACCTTCAGCGTGGCCTGCGTGACAGGCTCCTCGAAGTTACCGCCGGCAGGGCTGACGGTACCGCCGATTGTGACCGATCCGATGCTTCCGTCATGGAGGCGGACCTTACCGGCACGCTCGTAGAATGCGGCGATGACTGACTCGAGGTATGCCGGGAAGGCTTCCTCGCCCGGTATTTCCTCAAGTCTTCCGCTCATCTCTCGCATGGCCTGGGCCCAACGGCTTGTGGAATCGGCCAGCAGCAGGACGTTCAGTCCCATCTGCCTGTAGTACTCTGCCATGGTGATTGCCGTATAGACGGATGCTTCTCTGGCTGCGACAGGCATCGATGACGTATTGCATATGATGATGGTTCTCTCAATCAGGGATCTTCCCGTCTTGGGGTCGATCAGCTCGGGGAATTCCTTGAGGACCTCGACGACCTCACCTGCACGCTCTCCGCATGCGGCGATGATTACGATATCGACGTCCGCGTTACGGCTCTCCATGTGCTGGAGAACGGTCTTTCCTGCGCCGAACGGGCCGGGAACGCAGAACGTGCCGCCCTTGGCAACCGGCAGGAACGTATCGATGATCCTGATCTTCATGATCAGTGTCTCGTCCGGTCTCAGACGCTCGTCATAGCAGCTGACGGCTCTCTTTACCGGCCAGCTGAACACCATGGTGAGCTTTCTTTCCTCGCCCTTGGGGCTTACGACGGTGGCCACTTCCGACCTGACGTTGTAGGTACCCTTCTCGGCAATCTTGGTGATCTTCCAGTCCACGTCATCGAATCCGAACGGAAGCATGATCCTGTGGGTGAAGATTCCCTCCGGAACGGTTCCGAAGGCATCGCCGGGTCTGAGGATGTCTCCGACCTTCTTTACAGGAGTGAACTCCCAGTCCCTGTTCGGGATCGGATCCAGATAGACTCCCCTCTGGAGGAAGAATCCGCACTTCTCCGCCAGTGACGGAAGCGGGTTCTGAAGTCCGTCGTAGATCTGGGTGAGAAGACCGGGGCCGAGCTCTACGCTCATGAGCTCGCCGGTGAACTCGACTTCGTCTCCGACCTGGATTCCGTTAGTCATTTCATAGACCTGCATGCTGGCCTTGCTGCCGTTGATCCTGATGACCTCTCCCTTCAGACGGGTGTCGCCCACGTGTACGTAACCGACCTCGTTCTTGGAGATGGCGCCATCAAAGGTAACGGTGACAAGGTTTCCGTTCACACCGGCCACATGTCCAATTGTCTTTGCCATATTCACTCCGTTCAATCCGTATTTATCTGCTTCTGAATGATGTCGAAGAGCCTGTTGTACTCAGAGTTCCCCGACTCGACGGTGAAAAGATCCTTCCTCAGCAGGATCCTGAGCTGAAGCGCATACGAAAGCAGCGCTTTCTCCGAGAAAGGCTCAAGGCCCTTCTCCCTCTCAAGCCAGTCATACCTGAACTTCATCAGGATCATCTCCGCTTCAAGGGGATTCTTTGCTCCGCAGGCCGCATTGGAGACCTTCTCGATGTCGAGTTCCCTGAACACGACGCCCGAGACATCGTCAAGACCCAGGTTGCTGCGCCTCTGCGCGTTTACGGCATCGTCCAGCCTGCGGTTCATCTGATTCCATGACCTGAGGAATCCGTGTCCGCCGTCAGAGCCGTCCGCAATGCCGCACAGAATCCTGTAGTCGGCTTCGGAGACATTCCCGTGTGCCTCGTCGAGGAACCTCTCCCAGGTTACGGGAGCATGGTCCTGGAAACGGAGCATGGGAAGACTTGAAAGAAAATAGTATCTGGAAGGCATCTCCCCTCCTCAGATCTTCATCTCGCCGAGGAACGGCTTGAGAAGGGCCGCGATCTCCTCATCGGAGAAATCATAGTAGCCCGAACCGTCCTTGCAGGAGAGCCTCATGGAAACACCCTTGACCGGATGGATCTCCAGACCCTTCTCTATCTGCTTTGCAAGCGCACTCTTGAGGGCGGCATTTGCACTGTTGACCTCAACCTGATACTTCGAGGGATCCTCTCCGTTCATTGCGGCCACGACGAGCTTTGCAAGACTCTCCTCCGTGATGTCCTTGGCGATCTTGTCGGACAAGATGCGCTCGACCACCAGTCCCAGCTCCTTCTTCACGGAAAGCACGGCATCACGCTCGGCCTGCTTGATCAGAGCCTTGGAGCTCTCGATCTCGCGGTTTGCGCTGTCGATGTTCTTCTCCGCCTGTGCTTTGGATTCTGCGATGATCTGCTCTGCCTTTGCCTTGGCATCGGCGATAATGGCATCGGCCTCTTTGCGGGCCTCCTCTATGCCGTCACGCTTGATTGACTGGACCAGGTCCTGAATCTGAATCTCCATCCTAAACCATCCTTGGAATAATCTTTCTCTATACTAATTGATGTGCCTGTTTTCAGCAATAACGAAAACGCGCAAATCCGTTTCTTTTTTTTCCATGAACAAATGTTCAAATTTCGTTGACAAAGCGTCAGACAGGATTGTAGAATGAACATGCTTCATAACTCTCTTTGCTTTTTGCAGACATGAAGCCTGGGCGTCTCAGTCGGGCCTTTTTTGAGACGCCCTTTTTTTTTCCGGGGGAGATGGACATGCTCACTTTTGAATCAGACTACACCACGGGATGCACGCCGGAGATACTCAGGGCGCTGGAAAAAACTAATCTGGAACAGGTTTCGGGATACGGATCGGACAGGTTCTGCGCTTCCGCGGAGCAGAAGATAAAGGCTGTGTGCGGAGCACCGGAAGCCCAGGTGGAGTTCATCTGCGGCGGAACTCAGACCAACCAGGTGGTCATTGCATCCATGCTTCAGCGCTATCAGGGCGTGATTGCCGCAAAGACAGGTCATATCAGCTGCCATGAGGCCGGCGCCATAGAGTACACCGGACACAAGGTATTCGAGCTGCCCCAGGTGATGGGCAAGCTCCGTGCATCCGACATCAGCGACTTCGTGGACATCTTCAACAAGGCCGATGCCAAGGACCACATGGTGTTTCCGGGCATGGTCTACATCTCCCACCCCACAGAGTACGGAACGCTCTATACCCTCTCCGAGCTCACTGCAATCTCCGAGGTCTGCCGCAGATACGGCCTGCCGCTTTTCCTTGACGGAGCAAGACTGGGATACGGCCTGATGAGCCGTCAGACGGACGTCACCATCAAGGACATTGCACGTCTGTGCGATGTCTTCTACATCGGAGGAACCAAGGTGGGAGCCCTCTGCGGAGAAGCTGTGGTCTTCACGCACGGAAACAGGCCTGCCCACTTCCTGACGATGAAGAAACAGAACGGTGCCCTTCTGGCAAAAGGACGTCTTCTGGGTGTACAGTTCGATACTCTTTTCACCGATGACCTCTATTTCAGGATATCGAAGCACGCCATAGACATGGCCGAGCGCCTGAAGGACATCATGCGCAATGCAGGCATCCCGTTCTTCCTTGAGTCCCCCACCAACCAGCAGTTCGTGGTGCTGGACAACAAGACCATAGAGCGGCTGAAGAAAGATGTAGGATTCGAGAAATGGGAGATCGTGGACGACGACCATACGGCCGTGCGCTTTGCAACCAGCTGGTCCACAACCGAAGAACAACTGGACAAACTGGAAAAGCTGTTGAAATAATTATTAAAACAGGACAATAAGGAGGCATCACATGTCTGACTATATGAACGGAACCGGAATCCAGTATCACCTCAGGATCAAGAAAGGCGACATCGGAAGATACGTCATCCTTCCCGGAGATCCCAAGCGTGTTCCGGTGATAGCCGGCTTCCTTGAGGATGCAAAGCAGGTATCAGACCACAGGGAATACATGACATACACAGGCCGTATCGGAGATACTCCGGTCAGCGTCTGCTCCACAGGAATCGGCGGCCCTTCCGCATCGATTGCAATGGAAGAGCTCTACAGGTGTGGAGCCGACACCTTCATCAGGATGGGAACCTGCGGAGGAATCGCACTCCCCGTAATGGGCGGTGATGCCGTCATCGCCACAGCCGCAATCAGGATGGAAGGCACAAGCCGTGAGTATGCCCCCATAGAGTTCCCTGCAGTGGCCGACTTCGATGTCGTGATGGCAATCAAACAGGCAGCGCAGAAAATGGGAGTGACACACCATCTGGGAATCGTCCAGTGCAAGGATGCCTTCTACGGACAGCACAACCCTGAGATCATGCCCGTAAGTTATGAGCTTCTGAACAAGTGGGAAGCCTGGAAGCGTCTGGGCGTCCTGGCATCGGAGATGGAAAGCGCCGCACTGTTCGTGGTGGCAAGCTTCCTCAAGGTACGTTGCGGATCAGTATTCTTTGTCGTCGGAAACCAGGAGCGCGAGAACCTGGGAATGGACAACCCCAAGCTTCATGACACCACAAAGATCTGCGAGCTTGCAGTTGAGTCGATCAGGCAGCTCATCGAGAACGACAAGGCAAAGGAAAAGCTTGCAGCAAAGGCCGCAAAAGCCGATAAGAAGAAATAATCAGTCGTACAGGTCAAGACCGTTTGAGAGGGCAGCAAGTCTGCCCTCGTCTTGTGTCAGCTCAAGGGTATCGAACCTGAAGACCTCAAGACCGGTCCGGGTATAGTCTTTCTGAAGCGATGCGCACGGATGCATGCCCAGATCCAGCTGGAAGCGCATGTCCACGCAGTCTTTCTTTATGTCTTTGGAGAAAAAGAGATAGACCTTGTCCGTCTTGAGATTCCTCAGTGCAACCACACCGGATTCCTTTTCCATATGCACCCCTACTTCAGCCTTACGTAAGTCTTGCCCTGACCGCCGTTGTCAGGCAGGGCGAACTTGTATGATTCAACCAGGGAGTTCTGTCCCAGATGCTTGTGGATGCCTGTGGACAGGATTCCGTCGCCGTAGCCGTGGATGATGGAGAAACTCTTGAGTCCGTGCACGCAGCAGGCCTCTATCTGTGCATCAATGGCATCCAGAGCCTCAAGCAGCCTGTAGCCGCGCAGGTCCAGGCTGAGCTTGGGTGACGGAGAACGCGAGCCCTGCTCGAACGAATATGTCTTGACCGGAGCCGAACGTCTGGGAACCGTGAGCTCGGTTTCCTTGAACGTGAATTTCATGGGCCCTATGGCAACCTGCCATCTGCCCTTCTCCAGGTTCCTGACAACGGTGCCTTCCCTCTTGGATGCTCCGCACAGCACGTCCATGCCGACCTTGAGCTCGACGCTGTCGGCGCTTGAGTTGTCCTCCTCAAGCTGCAGGGCATCGAGTTCGTCGGCTTCGGCTGCCACAGAGGCCTTGAGCTGTTCGCCCTTCTCCTGAAGGTCATTGAACAGGGCCTTCATCTTCAGCGTCTTCTCACGTGTTATCTCGCCTTCCCTGAGCTCGGCCACCATGTTCTCCATCTCACGGCGGGAAGAGCGCATGAAATCATCGAACTCGTTGAGCCGTTCCTTCTTCAGGCGGTTCTCGTAGGCCTGGAGCCTGCGCTTTTCCTTGGCAATATGGTTCTCCTCGTTCTCGATTCCGCGCAGCCTGCGCTCCAGCTCGGCCTTGTGGGCCTCGGCGTCCCTGCGCAGTGTCTCCAGATTCCGGATGATTGAGGAGATCTTCATGGCCTCCTGACCCATGTATTTCTGGGCGGATTGTGTCACGGACTTGGGCAGCCTCATGCGGCGGGCCGTGTCTATTGCATGGCTCTCTCCCGGAAGTCCGCCGATGACACGGAACGTGGGTTCCAGAGTCTTTTCGTCAAACTCCATGGAAGCGTTGAGGACTATATCGGAGCCATAGGCATACTGCTTTAGCACGCCGTGATGGCTTGTAGCCAGAGTCAGACAGCTCTTCTTTGTGCAGAACTCAAGGATGGAGCGCGCAAGAGCAGCTCCCTCCTGAGGATCGGTTCCGCTTCCCAGCTCATCCAGGATCACCAGCGAGTCCTTGGTGATGGTACGCAGTATGAAGCCGATGCTCTTCATGTGCCCGCTGAACGTGGAAAGATGGTTCTCTATGCTCTGGTCGTCACCTATGTCCGTGAACACCCTGTCAAAGAGAGCCAGCTTGCTTCCGTCCGATGCAGGAACGTAGCCGCAGATCTGGTTCAGCAGCGAGAACAGGCCCACCGTCTTCATGGTAACCGTCTTTCCGCCGGCGTTGGGACCGGTAAGCACCACTGCCTTTATTCCCGACGGAACCGTGAGGTCTATGGGCACGCATTTGGCTCCCAGAAGCGGATGGCGTGCATGTATGAGGCTGCAGGTGTAGTCTCCTGCAACCGATGGCTCACCGATGTGGACCCTGCAGCAGTCGTTTGTCTTTGCCCAGGAAGCAAATGCATAGAGGAAATCGGCCTCAGTGACCTGTGACGACAGAACGCGCAGTTCCATCTCGGCTTCCTTGACCATGTCCGAAAGCTTTCCGATCAGGCGTGCAATCTCAAGCTGGATCTCCTCCTGCGCCATAATCACGGCATTGTTCATGTCCACGAGCCTGAACGGCTCCATGAACACGGTTCCGCCGCTTGCAGATGCGCTCTGGACATAGCCTTCTATCATTGACTTGGACTCGTTCCTGACGGGAAGCAGGATCCTTCCGTCCCTCATTACGGCGGCATCGGACTGCATGACCGATGCATTGCTGCGCATCAGGTCTGCCGCAAGGCGGCTGCGCTCCATCCTCCTGTGGTCGGCCTTGTCCCTCAGTGCCTTGACCGTGGGATAGTTCTCCTTGACCGTACCCGGAGACTCCAGGATCCTGAATATCTCCTGCTCCAGATAGAGAAGGCTCTCCGGAATCGATTCCATTATTGCGCCGGCACCGCTGTCCTTGTCAGGGCAGTCGGGTTTTGCAGATAGAGCCAGAAGCGATGACAGCAGCCTTGCGCTCCTGATGAAGAGTCCTACGTTGAAGACCTGCTCGCCTTCCAGCGACAGCGTGGGATTGCGTGTTATGGATTCGAATACCGGGGACAGGTCGGGAAAGCTCTCCACCCTCATCCCGTCTTCCTTGGCTGCCTCAGATATGGCGAACATAACGGCGGAGACCTGGCTCTGCCGCTTCAGATAGGCATCCGTGTGGAATACGGGAACGGAATTCTCCACCGCCCTTGCCCCTTCCGGGCTGAGCGAGTGCCCTGCAACCGTCTTCAGCACAAGGTCAAGACCAAGATCTACAGCTGTCCTTTTGAACATTTCCTGCCCCGGTTCCTTCCCCAGACGGGAAGTCTGTCTTCCATGGTATCAAGCATGCGCAGGTAGCTTTCATACCTGTCGGCATTGATCTTTCCTTTCTCCACAAGCCGCCTGACCTCGCAGTCCGGCTCGTTCACGTGCAGGCACCCGTCATATGCACACTTGGCAGATGCCTTGACGAACTCAGGGAACGACTGCGCCACAAGATGAGGATCATCATGGGGTACGGATATCTCCCTGAAGCCCGGAGTGTCTATCAGCGTAAATCCGGGGCCGTCCAGCATCAGCGAATGGTTGGTGGTGTGGTTGCCCCTGTTGTACTTTGCGTTGAGGTCTCCCACCCGCTGCTCCGTTCCCAGTATCCTGTTCACCAGAGAGCTCTTTCCCACTCCGCTCTGACCCACGAACGCCGCCGTAAGACCGCTGAGCGTCTTTACGAACTCATCCACGTTCTCCCCGGTCTCGGCCGAGACGCTGGCAGTACGATAGCCCAGTTTCTTATAGAGGTTGAACCTTTCAAGTTCATCCTCTGTCAGAAGGATATCGCACTTGTTGAGCACTATCATTACCGGAACGCTCCTGCAGCACGCTATGACCCTGTCTATGAAACGGGGTCTGAACGGAGGGCTCTCCACGCTGCATACGCACACCACAAGGTCCATGTTGGCACATATGGTCTGGTTCAGTGATCTCTTGTCGTTCCATCTTGCGAACTCGCTCCTGCGGTCATGGCGGAACGTCACGAGACCTTCCGTACTGCCGTCCGATGCCGGAGTGAAGTCGACGACATCACCCACGACAATGGGATTGTACTCGCCTTTTGCCTGCTCCAGCTGCTTTCCCTTTATCCTGCAGCTGTAGACCGTGCCGTTGGCATCGCGCACCGAGTATATGTTGTTGATTGACCTGAGAACGATTCCTTCCATATGTCAGCTGTTCCTGAGCATTTCCTCAAGCTCCCTGAACCTGTCCGGAAGCGGAGCCTCGAAATGCATCATCTCCCCGGTGGCCGGATGTGCTATCTCCAGAATGGCGCTGTGAAGCATCAGCGGCTGTCCCGGGAACCTGGAGAGCCTGTTGTTGTACATCACGTCCCCTATCACGGGATGTCCGATATACTTCATGTGAACCCTTATCTGATGCGTCCTGCCGGTGAAGATCCTCACCTTGACCAGCGCAGCCTGCGGAAGCTGGCGCACCACCTCGTAATGGCTCTTGCTGTACTTTCCCTGGATCCTGTCCAGGCTGCCGCCGATGCGGTACTTGGGGTCGTTGTAGACCTCGTTCTCTATCTCGGCCGTCCTCTTTGCGGAAAGACCGCCCTGGATGATGTATTCCCTCTGCTCCCTCACGGCAGTGAACAGCTTGCGGTCATTCCTGTCACGG
>Ga0265298_10004294_pt1 | contig 18302 bp, 44 predicted proteins | sample AusTroGonzalo_MG_3_FD_193486 | JGI IMG/M metagenome (GOLD analysis project Ga0265298, IMG submission 193486) | Bovine rumen microbial communities from tropical cattle in Woodstock, Queensland, Australia - Gonzalo_01 | ecosystem: Host-associated > Mammals > Digestive system > Stomach > Rumen ... | reverse complement strand
GGCGACGAGCTGGGCATCGTGTTCGAGAGCGACGAGGAGGACTGACATGGACAAAAGCTGTGAGAACTGTTTGCAGGCGCTCTACATCGGCGAGGGGGATTACATCTGCGACGTGGACGGCTGCGAGCAGGAGCGCGGGCTGGTCATAAGCGACTGGATTTACGACGGCGAGATGCCGTGTCACGGCGAGGACTGGGAGGCGCTCTAGATGGGACTTGCGATCCTGACGCCGGTAGCGTTCATCGCGGGGTTCGTCATCACGGGATGGAGGTTGCGATGAGCCAATGGTACGAGGTAACCGCCTGGAAAACGTACGACACATTGGTGCCGACGACGAGCTACTTCGTGGCGTGTATGAAATGCGGCGAGGAGTTCCAGACGTGGAGCCTGTCGGAAGCCGCGAAGAACAATCCGACGTGCCCGGCGTGCGGCTATGCGGGAAAGGAGGCTGGCGAATGAGACACAAAATCGGGCGCGCCTGCCTGAACTGCGACTACTGGTTTCCGAACCCCAGTGAGAAGGAGCCGTACGATCTAATCACGTGCGGCTCCTGCCATCGCTACCCGCCGAGCGTTCCGATAGTGGCCGAGCGCGGCCTGTTCTACGAGGAGCACGAGCAGGGCAGCACGGCGGACCAGACGCTCATGGGCTTCCCCGAGACGTACGGCGACGAGTGGTGCGGCGAGTGGATGCCAGACGAGGAGACGGGGAAGGAGGGGCTATGAACAGGAGCTGTTCCGACTGCACGGAGCGGCGAGGCTACTACCTGGATGCCGAGACCATCCGCAACCAGCAGGAGCGTATAGCGGAGCTTGAGGCAGAGCGGAACCGCTGGCACGTTGAGCAGGTCCATGCAATGGGTAACTGGAGGGACGCATTCAGCCGTGTCACAGAGCTTGAGGCTGCGATTGCGAAGCGCGACGAGCTTATCCGCGACATGCTGCGTACGCGCTGCCTGAGCTATATGAGCTGCGTCGACTGCGAGCACGAGCGCGACGAGGGCTGCGAGTTCATGACGCGGGCAACCGAGATGGGAGTGGAGCTATGACGTACGAGGAATGCGCGCAGCTCGTGGACGCGTTCGAGCAAGCGACGCTGCTCAAGGAGAAGCTGTCCGACAGCGACCTGCGGCTGATGGCCGGAGGTTGCGCCGATGCCATCGGCGAGTTCATCGCGTCGATGATGGCGCAGGCGTGGAGGCGGTCGGAATGAGCGGCGTCAACGGGAAGCTCACGTCCACGTGCCCGCTGTGCGAGACCACCTGGCACGTGCTGAGGATGGACTACTACGGGCGCTACGAGGCCGTGAGGGCGAGGTACTGCCCGGGCTGCGGCAAGGAATTGGAGAGGAAGGCGAGGACATGAACAATTACGAATGGCTGTTGAGCATGAGCGGCGAGGAACGGCAGGCGTGGTTCGACGCCGAGCACATGGAGCAGAGCTACTTTGTAAATTGCGGCAAGCCGTTCACGGAAGGCAGCGTGGTGCTTGACTCGGCGGTCATCGAGTCGATGCAGCCGGACGCCGACGAGGCCGACACGCGCGACAGCGCCGGCAACCTGTGGGAGGAGTGGACCGACTTCTACAACGAGAACGAGACCATGAAGCTGTTCGAGACGGAAGTCGGCCAGCTCGTGTTCGACATGCTCGACCGCCAGGCGGCCATCACGGAGCGCGAGTGCGAGGCAAGGTTCCTCGACGGGATGGACGCCGTCATCACGCGCAGGGAGGCCGAGAAGCGCGAGCTGCAGGAAAGGCTCGACGCAGCGCTCGCGATGATCGAGGAGCTGCGCGGGAAGCTCGGCCTCGCATGCGACCACGCGCACGAGATCGTGACGCTCGTGACGCTCGACGGCGAGGTGGTGTCGTGAACACGCGAGAGCTGGACTCGATGGAGTTCCGCGACGACGGGTGGCGCGGCCACGAGTTCAGGCTCGTCGGCGAGCCGGACAACGCATGGCGCCCCTACAACCGCGTGACCGCGTGGTGCCGCCGCATGGGCGCGTTCAGGCGCTACGGAGACTGGACCGTCCAGGAGACATGCGCGTCCGCGGCGTGCCGCGGCACCGTGAGGGCGCGGCTCTCCGGCCCGCGCGGCACCGTCGAGGCGTGGAACGGCAACGAGGTATTTTTCGTGCCGAAGGGCGTGAAGTTCAGCAAGCTGCCGTGGCCGGACTGCAGGGCCGAGGACATGGCCAACGGCGTGATGTACTGGGACGAGCTGCCGTTCGTCGCCGACGCCTACGAGGGCAAGAACAAATATTACCAGTACGCTATCGCCGCACGCGATCACTTCGACGAATGCGTCGCGGAGGCGTGCGCGATGACCGGCATACAGGAGAGGATGGACATATGACCGATTACGAGAGGATGCGTGACGAGCTGTCGCGCATGACCGTGAAGGAGCTGCGCGCAATCGCGCGCGAGGAGGGCATCTGCCTGAGCTATTCGGGGGCGACGAAGGCCGGCATCGTCGGCGAGATCGCGTCGCAGAGGCGTTACAGGGAGCACGATGGCGAGCGCGGCGATTGACATGCCGTCGATCGAGTGGTGCCCTGGCGCGTGCTCGCTGGCAACGTGGCACGACGACGGCGTGTTCCCGGGGCTCGGCCAGCACAACTGCCCGTACCGCTACGGCGTCACGCACGCCGCAGCGGTCATGGACGGGAAGGTGATGTGCAAGCACTTCAAGCCGAAGCGGTGAGACTGCGGAAGATGGGAGGCCCTGCGCGCTGCAGGGTCTTTTTTCATTCCTCGGCCATGAAGTCGTGTTTGCCGTACTCGTCGTGCTCGAGCGGGTCCCCGTAGGCGTCCACCCACTCGTTCTCCGGGTCCCACATTATCGGCACGAACTCCTTGATGGCGGCGCGCTCGCGCCATCCCCTCCCGGCGGTCATGCGCTCGGTGCGGTACTGCTTCCGCAGGTCGAGCGACCCGTAGAACGAACGGGCCTCCGCCTCGTCGGCGAACGTCCACTCGTCGGGCTGGCTTCCGTCATCCCATCCGCACGTTACCAGGTACTTCTTCTCCATGTTCGATCCTTTCGTTCGCGTGAAAATGATTACCAGTCAGGGCGCATCGCGAAAGGACGCGTCCCATGATAGCAGAAAGCCCGCCGAAGCGGGCCGTCATCAGTATTGCGGGTTCTGCGCGTCGAGCACGAACGGCTCGCCGAATCGCCGTTCGTGCTCCTCGCAGTATGCGTCGAAGAACTCCTGTTCCGCGCATGGCGCCATCTTCAGGTGCAGCTCCTCGCACAGGTCCCGGTCGAACAGCTGCTCGGCGACCGCGTAGGGGATGTCCTTCCCGTAGTAGTTGGTGATCGTCGTCATTTCGGCTCCTTCCGCTTCTGGGCGCACTTCGCCCGTTTTCAAATGCTTCTTGAAACCCAACAAGCCACGTGGAGCCATGGCCGACTCCGCGTATTGTAGCACTACCTGCCGCTCGCGGGGCACGGCGCGTGGCATCTCGTGCGGCACTCCGAGCAGCACCGTATGCCCTGCGCCACGCAGCACGGCTCGAAGCGGCACGTCCCGCGCCGCGTCCTCGCGCACGGGCGTTCCATGCCCGCCTCCCACAGCATCTCGTCGGTCATGCGGGCCTGCTCGCCGAAGTGCAGCATCACCGCCTCCTCTCCGCCTCCCAGGCTCCAGGGCAGAACTGCGCGAACTTGCCCGGCTTGTGGCAGTTCCAGAAGTCGCACTTCCTCGGGCAGCGTGCGGTTGACCTCAGCCGGCGGCACTCGGCGACCGACCTCTTCCTGTCGGATGTGTACGTCACGCTCATCTCGGCACCCACCTTCCCGGCATCATGACGGCCTCCTCGAAAACCCTGTATTCGTCGAACGTGTCGAGCGGCACGAAGGCGTTCGGCGTGTACAGCGACATGCCGCCGAGCCTCACGCAGTCGCGCCACCACCTCGACTCGTCGTCCATGAACTCGTAGACCACCCGCTCGTACTCCTTGCCGTTCCAGCGGATTTTCGCCCTGCGGCTCGTCATATAGACCTTTGTGTCCATGCGTTCCTCCTATCGGTTGATAGCCTTGATCACGTCCTCCAACGCTCCAATGTTCGAGTCGCCCTCGACGTTGGCGATTTTCCTGTACTGGTTATCGAACGCGATTATCACAGCCTGCTTGTACTCGACAGGGTGATCCGGGAAGGTCATGTCGGTCATGTCCTCGACGTACCTCAGCCCGATGACCCCCGGCCATGCAGCCTTGATGCAAGCATTAAGCTCGTTGTGGACGAAGCGCATCAGCTCGGGGTTGTACGGCTTGCGTCCGATCTCGTAGCTGTACTCGCTTTTCGCCGGTTGCGTGTAGATAACTTGCTCATTCATCATGCTACCTCTTTCATCTTGTCCTCAAGCTCGTAGTACGCCTCCCAGGCGTCGTTCCTCAGCTCGCCGTCTCGTATCTGCCAGACCTTCGCCCGCAGCATGTCCATGCCGTTCGGGCTCATGCGGTGCGGCCTGCGCGTCGTGATGGCGTCGATGGTGCAGGCGTACTGCCGCCAGTCGGCGTCGTCGTGGTGGGGTCTGCGCCTTAGCATTGCTCCTCCTTCAGGTCGAAGGTGCACCAGGGCGTGGCGTCAACCATCGTCACCCTGCTCTCCTTGAAACCCGACAGCACGCCGTTCAGGATGCAGAACTCGACGATCGAGCCATCTTCACCGGGCACGTCGTCCAGGTATTCGTAGTGGACCCGCGCCTGCCATTTGTCGAATGGCACCGGGAACGTCGAAAGCTCCTGCTTGAGATTGTCCACCGCGCCAAAGAAGTACCCGGCGCTCTCCCATTCGGCGGTTAACGTCAGGCACCCGTCGTCGTCACGGCCCTTGATCATCGCCTTCGGCGCTCATGCCAGGGCTGCCCCCTCATGCTCTTGGTCAAGCACCGTGATATCGTATTCAAGCCATGCGTTGCAGCTCATCCTCTCCTCCTTAATCGTCGATCACGTCCTGGAACACGGCGATGCTGCGCCTGTACGGCTCGTAGCTCGTCATGACGTCTGCGAACGTCTCGCACTCCTCGCAGTAGTAGCGCTCGGTGCGCACGAACCAGCCGTCGCTGCGGTACTCCTCGTGCGGGTAGTCGCCGTTGTCCACAAGCCACATCTGGCCGTGGCAGCCGGGGCAGGGGAGCCTGTCGCCAAGCTCCTTGCCGACCTCGACGCCCTTCACGATGGCGTCCAGGACGGGAGTGGACATTCTCTTCTCGACGTGGTAGCTCATGTTTCCTCCAATCAACCAGCGTGTCGCATTCTCGGACGGCCGGCTACAGCTCCCCGAGCTCGCGCTCGAGCCTTTCCTGCAAAGCGCAATCGTGGACGACCGCCACTGCGAACACCGCGAACGGGGACAGCAGCAGCACCGCGAACGAGACGAGCATCGTCACCACCTCCTACGCGGCGTCCTCTTCGAGCCACGCCGTCTCGACCACCATGAGCGTGAGCACCGGCGGCAGCTCGGCATCCCAGCTCTTGACCCTCACGTTCACCACCGTGTACGCGCCGTGCGGCAGGTCGCTCAGGCACTCGTGGACCATCCAGTCGTCCTGCGGGTGGGCCAGCCACCCCGCCGCGCCGATTCCGCTCAGGTTCTCGATCACGATGTGCTCCTCGCCGTTGCACGCGCGCAGGAACGCCGTCAGCGGCATCAGGTCTTGCTTGTTCATGCTCACCACCATTTCCTTCCGTGGTACTCGTGCATTCTGTGGAACAAGCCCTTCTCGAACGTGTGGCCGCTCGTCTGCGCAACGAACAGCCCATCGGGCATCGTGCGGAGGACAGCGTGGTTCACGCCGGGCTCGAGCAGGGCCTCCGGGTTGCTCACGGCTTCCATGAGGCTGACCATCATGTACGGCTCGCTGATGCTGCCGTCGATCGATGCCGTGCAGGTTTCCCTCATGCTCACCACTCCCTCCAAATCGCCATCCGCGAGCGGAACGCCTTGAACGGTATCGGCTCCCGCCCGTTCTTCCTCGTGATGTTCACGTAGCTCGCGTACATGCCCTGCCACAGCTCGTGCAGCTCCTGCTTGCTCATTCGTCCTCCTCGTCTATGAAATCGGAGTAATGCGCATCGTGACCGCACTCGTCGCACTTCATGTGCGTCAGGTCGCAGAAGCACGCGTCCGCTCCCTCTGAGCAGTAGTCCCAACCGTCCTTGGTGACGTAAACCCTCGCGTTGTACAGCTCCACCGAATCGGCCGTGAAGCTCTCAGCCTGCCCGCACTTCGGGCACTTGAAGCCAGTCTCGCTCATGCTTCCTCCATTCCGTTGAATTTCCTTATCGCCGTATCCACAGCGACGTTGAACCTGGCGAACTCGGGCACCACGGGCAGCTTCTCGAAGACGATCTCGTCGATGAGCTTGCGGTCGCATCCGCCGAGGTGCCCGTCGTTCACGTACCAGTCGCCTCCGCCAACGAACTGGTCGTAGGCGATGCCGATCTCGCATCTGCTGTTCGGCGACCCGAACTTGAAGAACAGGTAGAGGTCGTCTGCCAGCACGAAATCGTGAGCTTCGGCGCACCTGTCGTCCAGCGTTATCCTGACGTCGTTAGCCATGTCTCCTCCTTAAAGCACGTCGCCCTTCTCCGCGTCGTAGCAGATTTCGTCCAGGAACTCGTCGGTGAACTGAACCAGCGGGTAGATGCAGAACCCGCTCGTGTCTGCCCCTATCGGGACCGCCCATCCCTCGGCGATGACCCGCTCCACCAGGTCGGGCAGGTTGTTCTCGTCCAGGTAAGCCTGCGAGTCGCCTACGGGGTAGAGGTTCTTGGTGAGCGTCGCGTATGGTTCCCACCATCCCTCGCCCTTCTCGCGGCAGTGGACCTCGATGGCGAGGCCCCCGCCGTATGCGTAGCTCGCCTTCTCGAACGCCAGCGTGTAATCGGTGCCGTATCGGCTCGTGAAGTCAATTAGCTTTCCCATGTCTCCTCCTAATCCCATTGCGTCCAGAACCATCCGACCATGTACCATTCGCCGCGATCCTTGTCGTATGCCTGGTAGTAGTCGTCATCCTCGTCGCATTCCCCGTCTGGCGTGAGCCTGAAGCCGTCGGGGAACGTCTCGGCCGTGAACGCGTCCCAGCACTCCTCGCAGACGTGGTCACCAAGCCCGTCGCAGAACCCCTGCCACATGACCTTGCCGCAGCGATCGCACACCCTGAACTCGTGGAACGCGTTCAGTCCCATGCCCTCGTGGCACTCGTCGCAGTAGTGGCGCTTGCCCTCGCGCCATCCCCAGCCGCAGTAGTCGATGCGCTCCCCGCATCCGTCGCACTTCACCACGACGGGGAACGCCGCCTTGCCGTAGGGGTTGCAGATCGTCTCGTACATGCTTTCTCCTGACTGTACCGTTAATCGTACACTAGCGTTCTCGTGCGGGCGGCCGGCACATCGCGCAGCCGCCCGACCGTCCTTCCGCTTCGAGCAGTCCTCCTAGAACCTGTCCTTGATGATTTCCATGCGCACGTCCTCCGGCGTGCCCTCGTACACGACCTCGTTGCTCCTGACGTGGTGGACCATCACGTGGGGCTTTGGCCTGCCGTTCGGGAAGAATCCGTAGGGGCCGGGCAGCGTCACCTCGTAGACGTACTCGACGTCGCCGTGCACCATGTCGACCGGCTCCAGCTCGATGTCGAAGATCTTCAGCAGCGATAGCAGCGCTATCACGTCATCGCCCGCCTTGACGAGCGCGTTGCACAGGTCGGCCCCGTGCCCGCTCGGGTAGCCGTCGCAGTGGCGGTAGAACGTTGCGACGCGGCCAGCCCCGAAGCTCCCGTCGTCGCCCTTGTGGTAAATCCTCGTCTGGCACCTGGTGCTCATGTCTCCTCCTTACCATCCCGACGCGGCGAGAACGTCCTCGCGCGCCCTCTCGTACGCCTCGATGATCTCCAGGCCGTAGCCCCAGGCGGCCATCCACTCCTTGCGCCCGTAGCCGTCGGGGCACGTGCCGAAGTTGCGCAGCACGTCCCAGTCGTCGGGGTCGTACCCGAACTCGTGGTCGTACATGGCGCGCTTGAACTCCCGGTACGCTTCCTCGGCGTCGTCGAACGTGCGCCACGCGTTGACCTCGGCGGGGTCGATCGGCGGCATCCCGCCGACCCAGATGTAGGTGGGCACCCCGCACGGGTAGAGCCACGCGTAGACGCCCGGCTCGCCGCGCCATCCCCCGACGCTCACGTGCTTCACGTCGTCGAGCGTCGCCTTGCGGTAGCACGGGTCGGCCCCTATCCGCGTCTGGAAGTCGAACGCCTCCACGTATTTGACGGCCTCGGGGTGCTCCTCGAAGTAAGCCATCATGTCGTTGTCGTCGATGAGTCCCATGTGGTATCCTTTCCCTCGTTGAGTGGGGGCGGGAATCGTGCGGCCCACGCGCCCGCCCCTGCTTGCCCGTCCTAAGCGGCCTGCTCGCCGCTGTCCTCCATGCCGTCGTAGCGCTCCAGGATGTACGTCGCCGCCTTCGACGCCTGGCTCGCCGCCTTGAACAGGTAGTCGGTGTCGTCGCGCAGCGCCCCGAGCCAGCTCTTCAGGTACGCGGCATGGTTCTTGAAGTTGTCGTCGGCCTCCAGCTCCTCGGTGCGGTGCACGCCCAGCTCGAGGCTCACGAACGTGGACCCCAGCTCCGCGACGAGCTCCTCGAACGCGTAGCCCTCGCGGTCGAGCATCCTGCTCGCGAGCTTCCGCCCGAACACCGGGCCCGTCGAGTGGGTCATCTCGTGGGTCAGCGTCGTGATGAACGCCTCCATGCCGGTGAACTGGCGCCGGCTCGGCAGCTGGATGACGTCGGCGCCCGGGCGGTAGTAGGCCCGCATCTCGCCCTTGACCTCTCGGACCGCGCAGCGGCTCGTCTCGATGAGCCTGTCCGCCACCCCGCACAGGTGCGCGTCGAGATCGGCCTCGTCGATCGGCGCACGCTCCTCCTTCGGCATCGGCTGCCCTTCCGCGTCGAAGAGCTGTTCGGCGTTGAACACGTGGAACACGCCCACGAGCCGCATGTAGTGGAACACCTGCTCGGCCTCGCCCTCGTCCTTGGTCCAGTTGCCGTCGGCGTCCTTCATGCCCTTGAACATCTTGTAGTACTCGACCATCGCGCCGTGGCTGCCCCTTTCGGGGAAGTATCCGCGCTCCCTGGCCTGCTTGAACGTGAACCAGCGCGGGTCGGTCCAGCCGTTCACGTAGGCCCTCGCCATCAGGTGCAGGGCGTTGCCGCCCGCGTACCAGCGCCCGCTCGCGCCGTTGCGCGGCATCGCGCCGTCGCCGAACGCGTTGCCCCACTCCTTGACCCACGACAGCCCCTTGGACTCCATCATCACGATGATCGTCTCGACCGTCTGCCTGCGCGCCTCGTCTACCTTGGCTTGCAGCTTCTCCTGCTTGTCCTGCGCCATGCCTGCTCCTTTCGATCGTGATGGCGCCCGTCCGGGACGCCCTCGGCTTACCGCGTGCCCTGGCGGGCCTTTAAGCGGCCCGGTACCAGCTCCTGCGCTTCTTCGCGAAGCGGAAGCCCATGCCCTTCAGCTCGTCGGCGTAGGGCTTCGACTCGCCCTCGACCCAGATGCAGCAGCCCTCGCCCTTCTGGCTGGCGACGAGGCCCTTGCCCTCGCACCATGCCCGGATCGTCTCCAGGCTCACGGCCGCCGCCGTGTCCTCGGTCGATTTCGGCGGCTCTGGCGCGGGCGGCACCTGCGCCCTCGGCTTGGCCTTGAGCGCCGCGTTCTCCTTCCACACCTCGTCAAGCTCCTTGCGTGCGGCCTTGAGCTGCGCTTCCAGCTCCTTCACGCGCTCCTCCAACTTGCCGTCTCCCTTCTCCTCGACGCGCTTCGCCTTCTCAGCGCGGTACTTCTCGACGAACTTGTCGCGTTCGCGCATCAGCTCGTCGCGCTCCGCTTCAAGCGCCTTCACCTTCTCGCCGTCGCCGTCCTTGTCGGCCTCGAGCGCCTTTGCCTTCCACATGTCCACGTTGGCCTTCAGGACGTCCACCTCCTTGCGCAGCTCCTTGTTGCGCTCCTCGAACTTGCCGACTGGGCGCGCCTTCGCCAGGAACGAGCTGTCTCTCGTGTACCTAAGCGGCATTACGAGCCCGCGGATCCTCACCGTCTCGCCCTCGGCGTAGAGCATGGCGGCCTTTGGCTTCTCGGGCGTGGCGTCCTCCTGCGTGACCATCTCGACCTGGGCTCCCGCTCCCAGCGCCGTCTCCATGGCCTTGAGGATGGCTCCCACGTGCTCCGACGATGCGAACAGGGCGGGGCGGTAGCACGCCACGGGGATGTCGTCGAACGGCACGAGCTGCTGGTAGTTCGGGTACTTGCCGTCCATTTCCTTGAGCGTTACCTCGGTGCGGCCCCTGCGACGCGCCAGCTCCCTGACCATGTTGACCTCCTGCTTCTCGGAGTCGTAGGTGAGTACCACCAGGTCGCTCGGCTTGACGCCGTTCATGGCCTCGGGCGGCAGCGTGAACGCGAACTCTCCCGATGGCGGCACATTCGTCTCGATCATGAGCAGGCGGTACGAGTCGGTGGCGACCATGCGCCAGCGTCCCTCGTAGTCGCCCTCGACCCTGATTCCCATAAGGATGCGGCGCGATTCGTCCTTGCTCGCCGCGCACTTCATCGCAAGGAGCTGCTTGCCCGCCACGAACACCTGCATCTTCTTGCCCTGCTTCTTCTCCATGCGCTCCTCCTTCTCGCGCGGCGTCTTGCCGCTCTCGTTCAGTGCGGCCACGAACTCGTCGCCGCTGACTATCCGAACCTTCTGTCCGCTCTCGATTGCCTTCTCGGCCTTCTCGCGCTTGCTCCTGCCCGCATCGGCGGCGATGACGAACAGCGTCACCTTCGACGTGAATCGCTCGCACGGCACGCCTCCCGCCAGCTTCAGGCGGGTGAACGCCTCGCTCCTCGTCATGCCGTCCAGCGTGCCGGTGATGCAGACGTGCTCGCCCTTCAACATGATCGCCATGTCGGCTCCCTTCATAACGAGGGGCGCCCATCGTGGACGCCCCAACCCAAACGTGATATGTCTTGCGATTCCTAGAGGTCGCCGCTCAGCGCCTCGATGACGAACTCCTCGAAGATCATCACCTTGCCCTCGTCGCGCTGCTCGTTGCGCCGCACCAGCTCGTCTGCGAGCTCCTGCGCCGTGTACGGGCAGCGCGGCTCGAGGTAGCCGATGAGCGCCTCGGTCCACGCCCTCGTGGCGGCCAGCCTCGCCTCCACGAGCTGCGTCCTGTAGGGCTCCTGGAGCTCCCACGAGCCGTCCTCGTTCATCTTCCACATGCCGTCTGCCATCCGCTCTCCCTTCTAATCGTGGACCAGCCAGGTCCGGCTCAGCTCGGCGCGCTCCCAGATGTAGCGGCCCTTGCGCCTCCGGATCGCCTGCATGGCGTCCTCGCGGTTCGCCCTCGACCCGTTGCGGTGGGCGCTCCCGTACTCGATCTCGTCGTGGTCGTCGCCGACCCAGAACGTCGCGCGGTACCTCCTCATGGCCCGCCTCCTCTCTCCTAGTACCCGAACAGCCTGTCGTCGCAGCGCGTCCAGGCGCAGCCGTACTCCTTGCAGATGTGGCGCATGGCCTCGAAGAACCCGCCCTCGACCGCGAAGTCGTCGAGCCGCTTCCCGGCGTGGCGCGAGTACGGGTGCTCGACGAACACGTGCGTGACTCCCTCGCCGAGCGGCGTCATCCTCGCGACCATGCGGCCGCTCCCGCTCCGATAGGTGCGCTTTTCCATGGTACAATCCCTTCTCGTGGCCGGGCGGCGGAAGTTCCTAGGCTCGCCGCCGCCCTGTTCCCGTTGCTCGCCGCGGGGCCGGCCGCCTAGAACAGCTCGACCTCGCGGCAGTTGGCCATCAGCCACTCGGCGGTGACTTCCCGCGGCTCGTCGACCGCTCCGATCTCGCGGATCTCGAAGCAGCCTCCCAGCCGCCTCAGCAGCCCGCGGATGGCGCCGTCCTCGCTCGTGTAGCGCCCGTGGTGGGCGAACCCGCGCCCGTCCTCGGTGATGATGTACGCCGTCATTTCAGAACCTCCTCGTGATCGTGTCGTTCAAATCGCAGGCGCGCCCGTTCATGGCCCGCCCGATGTCCTCTCCGGCGACTCCCGCCCTCAGCAGGGCGACGTAAAGCTCCCACTGCTCGTCGTGTGGCAGGGTGGGGACGTGCCTCGTGTCGCTCATGTCCCCTCCTAGTAGACCCGGTACCCGATGCTCTTCCACTTGCCGCCCCTGGCCCGAACGGAGAGCTTGCATGCGGCTCCCCGCCTCACGACGACCGTCCAGACCCTCGGGCGCCGTTTCACGACCTTGACCCGCTTGCCCTTGACCGTCGCCCTGAGCTCGGCCTTGGGGCTCCCGCAGCAGGTGACGGTCAGGACGTACCTGCCAGCCCCGTACTCGTTGACGTCATCTACGTACGGCAGGGACACCTGCTCGACGCTCCCGGCCTGCAGGGCGTGCGCGCTCGGCGCTCCCGCCAGGCTCGCGGCGATAGCTGCGGCGATTACGACCGCGATGAATCCGAACTTCTTCATGATGATCTCCTTCCTAGCTCATCCATCCGTTGCGCCCGTCGAACTCGCAGTGCGGCCCGACCAGCTCCATGCCCTCGCCGTTCCAGACGAACTCCCCGACGTAGTCGCCGTAGTAGGCGAGGTTGCCGCCGTTGAACCCGAACGACTCCAGGCTGATGACGATGGCTCCCTCGGCAATCTCTCCGACGCGGTCGTCGGGGATCTCGAACACGAACCGGCGCTCGTCGCGGTAGCGGCTGTTCGGGTTCTCGTAGTACCTGCGGTTCCTCATGTCGATGACGTTGCACTTCATGGCGTGCTCCTTCCCGCCGCTCAAGGCGGCTCCTCGTCGGCCGGCTCCTCTACCGGCCGTCCCTCGTTGACTCCTGCGTCCCAGGCGACCGCTCCCGCTCCCACGAGGGCACATGCGGCTAGGAACTTGACGCACTCGCGCCTTGTGATGTCCACGGCTCCTCCTAGAACAGCTCTGCGGCTACGCACTCGTGGGCGTTCTCGACCATCCAGCGGATGAATGCGGTGTCGGCAGGCTCGTCCCAGTTCACCTGGGGCTCGAACTCGATGCAGCCGAAAGCCCCCAGCTCGGACAGCGCCGACTCCTCGGCCATCTCGGCCAGCTCGGCGATCTCGTCGCGCTCGGCGACTTCGGCGGCGATCTCCCAACCGCGCTCCAGCTCGGCGTCCAGCTCGGCGAGGCGCTCCCTCAGCCGCTCGATCTCCCGTTCCCGTCTCGTCATCGTCGTTCCTTTCTCACGTCGGGTGGTCATGGCTCTACCTGTAGCCATATGGCAAGGCTATCCGGTGATAGCCCTGCCTATAGCTGCACGGTCATGCGATGGGGCCTAGCGCTCGGGGCGGAAGCAGTCCTCGTAGCCCTTGAGCAGTTCCTTGTAGGTCCAGGCTCCCTTGACGAGCTCCCATCCTGCGTCGAGCTTCGCCGCGGCGAACTCCTTGCACGGGCGCTTTCCCTCCTTTGCCTGGTACAGCTGCACCCAGGTCCCGCAGCGCTTGCGCTCGACCTTGAACCCCTGCTTGACGAGGGAGTTGTACGCCTTGGTGATAGTGGCCTTCTCCTTGCCCTTCGCGGCGATGCCGTCGTTCCATTGGAGGATGCAGCCGCCCTTCGTGTACACGGGTTCCTTGGGCTGCTCCTCGGCCTGGGGTTCCTCGGCCTTGGGTTCTTCTACCTTGGCCGGTTCCTGGGCCTTGGGCTTCTTCGGGGACTTCGGGGCCTTGGGCTTCGCCGGTTGCGAGACCTCCTCGGCGATCGTCGCGAGGCCCAGCAGGGCCTGGATGTCCTGGATGGTCCCGGTTACTTCGTGGCCGGAAATGGTGATGGTGATGGCGTTCTTCATGATTTTGTCCTTTCATCAGGGGTTTTCTTGCGCTTTCTGCGCACTGATGGGCGCGCCTTCTCGATGTGCCCATCAGTGCGCACATCCCGCTTGAGTCTCACCAAGCAAGCGGGATATGCGCGGGTTTTGCGCGTTTGACGTGGCTAAACGTCGGGAATTGCACGCGCCAACACAACAGCGTTTGCACCTGTTAGAACGCGGGAAAAGTTGCCGTAACAGGTTCACTACCGCGTGTCATCAGTTGCGAAAAATCGTGATCGCGCCGTCTTTCCCGATTTCCAGCAAGACGCGGGACAAGTCATGCACTTGACGGAGTGCCAGCCCTCACGGGACCGCGTTGCTAGGGAAACAGGTTAGAAACTGAATCGGAGCTGAGGAACCAAACGAGCAGATCGAGAAGAGCTAACGACGATTCGTGCGTCGTTGAATCGTCGTTTCATCGTCTGCCGTCTAGCACTATGAACCGATTCGGCTTGACCTCATGGCCGGCCTGATAACCGTTTGATAGGTAGCTTCACTATGTGGGGTTTAGTGCCCCATGTCGATGGCCGCTGCACTTGCGTTTCACCCCGCCTACCCTGCTAGCAGGTATCAGTTACCAACCCGGGAACCCCGCGCTAATTGCGGACCGGGTTTCGGCTTATAGCCTTTTTCTGACGGCATCCATCCCTGTCTACCCCGCGCATTCACGAATGAGTGTTTGCGCCGATAATCAGCTTCATCCCTAGCAGCTCAGCGAGAACAGGCGCAAGCGCCTTTTGAGCTTTGAGCGTCCATCTTCGGTTTTAAAGGTTCCCCCGTTTCACATCGTTCGATGTGGGGTTGGGCACCCGCTGCTTTGCTTCCGATTCAAACGGGTTCGCACGATGCAGCTGCCGCCTTTTCGGAGCACTTCGGCGGGAGTCCCTGGCCTGATACCCCGAATCGTTAGGTCTGTTCCCTCGTCACGCTTTTCGGGTGGGTTGGTACTCGCTAACCGCTTTCCCGATACCCTTGGGCTGATTGCCCTGAGTCCCGTGTACGCTGAACTTGCGCCCTGCGACAATGCGAATACTAGACGAACAGCTAGCGATAGACGATAAGCTTACGGTAAACGGTATAAAATTGGCGGTAAACGGTAGACAATAGGCTATCAGTAGACAATGAGCTATAATGCTATGAGGACAAAAACGCCTGATGAATTGAGGTTTGCATGTTGTTTTATGACATAGTGGAAAAAGTAGCAGGGGAGACAGGGGAAAGCTTGCGAACAGTTAGCGGCAAGTTAGGACATAGACCGAACTATTTGAGCGACATAAAAGCAAAAGGACGCATTACTAGCGTAGACAATGCAGCGAGAATTTTAGATGTATGCGGTTATGGCCTTTACGCTATGCCTATAACTAACGCGCCACTGGATGCCATACGCATAACAGCCGACGGACAACAGCCAGGACGCAACAGCCAGGACGCGCATTAATTGACAGTCGGGAACGGTTGACGGTTTCGGGCCTATGGGATCCGTGCGAATTGTTACGCGCTGAGTGTTGCGTAACATTTTACGATCTGAGCGGAAAACCTGGAAACGTGTTACCGGGTATAGACTACGTAACACTATTGTAGGCGCATTGCAACGTTGTACGCATGACGTTATTAGAGCATAGCAAATAGTGTCATGGGCTATAGCATAGGACAATGGCACATAGGGCATTAGCGCATAGCATGGACATGATGAGCATAGCAGACGAGGACAATTAGCAATCGGCAAGGATAATGACATTGTGAGACTATAGGACTAGAGCCAATAGGAAAAGCGGGCCTTGGCCGGCGCCGGATTTGGGCGCTGACCAGGGCTTTTCTATTCGGTCGATCGCGTTTGCCCAGGTCAGCCCCCCTTTCGAACGAACGTTCGCATATAGCATGGGGAACGGCGGGGGCACACACTTATAGGGCCGCGAAATTTTTCGTTTTTTCGGGAAATATACGCGCGCGAGCTTAATAAGCGCGCGGATTAAGCGCGCGTTCGCGCAGTTTCGCGCCCGCATGCGCACGCGTGGCGGCCATATGCCCGCATGACTGCGACGTTAGTCGTCTATGAACTCCTCTAGCTCCGACTTGCCCGCAGCAGTGTTCTTGATCCATCGCATTATGTGGCTGAACAGCGTGCCCTGCTCCGCAACGAGCTGGTGGCGCTGGCGGAACACCTTGCCCTCCATGTCGAGGGAGCGCAACCCGGTCTCCGGGTCCACCACGCCCGACTCGATCTCGCCTTCCAGCTCCGAGATGCGCTTCTCGTTCCACTTGTAGTGCTCGAACTGCGCCATCACGAACTCGCGCTGGGCTGGCTCGAGTGAGTTCGCCTGCACCTCGAGCGCCTCCTTGAGCTTGTCGGTCTTGCTCATATCTTCACCACGTTCCCTTCCTCGTCGAACCGCACGCGCGGCTCCTCGACCTTGCGTCCGTTCATCGCGCCCGTCCCGAGCCGCCGATGGGCCTCCGTGTGGCAGTCGTGGCAGAGCGCCACCAGGTTGTCGGGGTTGAGCGACACCGCCGGGTCGTCCACGTTCTCGGGCGTGAGCGGCGTCTTGTGGTGGACCACCTCGGCGGGCTTGACCTCCCCCTGCTTCAAGCACCTCTCGCAAAGGCCGCCGGCCCTCGACCACACCATCGAGCGGACGCTCAGCCACGCCCTGCTGTGGTAGAACTTGTGGGCGAACGGCGTGTTCCTCCAAGTCGCCGTCCTAGCCATCGTCGCCCCACGTGCGCGCGATATGGTCTTTCAGGAGCCCGAACGCCCCCTTCGCGTCGCTCACCCACCCGCACCTCGGCGACGTGCCGTACCCGCCGAAGTGCTGCACCAGCACCATCCAGAGCAGCTCCATCGTCTCGTCGTCCCCGAACGAAGCGTTGCTGCGCGTAACCGTCCCGTCCGCACGTTCGAGCAGGGACGCGAGCCCTTCGACGTCGCCATCGTGCCCGTTGTACCAGAACGCCCAGAACAGGTGGTCTATCATCCACCCACCGTTCAGCGGGAACTCCGGTTCATGCTGCGGCCAATTGCTGAGCCATTCGCTGGGGTGCCTCGTCTCCACCGTCATGGCGCGCCTAACCGTCGAGGAAGAGGTAGAGCAGCATGAGCAGGAACCACACGACGGCGCCGCCCCACAGCGGCGAGAGCACGACCCACCACTCCCAGTCGATGGCCGACGTCAGCTTGAGGACGGTGAACACGATGCCGAGCAGCGTGAAGAACCCGATCTTCAGCTCCATCATGCCTCCTTGTCGCCGTACATGACCACGAACATGGCGAGCAGCACGCAGTAGCATGCGCCGACGAACGGCAGCACGGCGTATGCGGCCCCGACGGCGAACGCCATGACGAGCGAGGTAATGACAAGCGCGAGCGACAGCAGCACGCACGCGGTCACGATCGCGTCGCTCCTGCCGCTCATTGCCAGCCCTTCAGGTTCGCGAGGTACTCGCCCTCGAACTGCCCGTAGCACGAGTTGCAGAGGTGGACCCTCGCCGCCTTCTCGCGGGCTCCGTCGACGTAAAGACCGGGTTCGTCAAGCCATATCGCGTGGAACGGCTGCTCGCGGAACAGGTCCTCGTCGAAGATTCTCCCGCATTTGTCGCATATGACCGCCAAGCTCATAGCAGGCTCCTTATCAACTCGACCACCCTCTCGGTGGAACGCCCGTCACATGCGCCCGCCACGGTGGACAGGCAATCACGCTCGATCCCGCGCATTCCCGTCCGGGCGGCGTCCCTCAGCTCCTCGACCAGCCCCACCTCGTTGCCCTCGACGCTCAGCGCCCTCGAGCAGTAGAATTCCGGGTACGGGTGGTACATGCCACGTCCCTTCAGGTACTCCTTCTTGTCGTCCACCGCCAGCACGACCGGCTTTCCCAGGATGTACGCGTCGAACATGATGCTCGAGTAATCCGTGAGCAGCACGGTGCATGTCTCGAGGAACGGGGCCGACGCCGCGTCCGGCGAGAACTCGGAGACGTGTTTCAGGTCGTGGGGAGTGAGCCTGCCTTCCGTGAAGTAGTGCCGCTTCACCGCGAACCGCTCCTTGTCGGTCAAGAGGCATTCCAGCTTCCACCAGTTGATTTCAGGCAGCCGGCCGTAGTCCCTGAACGTGGGGGCGTAGAGGTAGGTCGCCTTCCGCTGCACTCCGAAGTCCTTGAAGTAGGCGTCGGTCCTCGGCATGCCCAGCGGCAAGACCCTGTCCTTCGGTATGAGCATCTGCCCGGCGACCGTCGGCACTCCCGCCTCGGACGCGGTGATCGCGTAGTCGGTCTGCATGAGGGCTTCCCTGTCCACCCATGGCTTGTCGCCCTCGTCGGCCAGGTAGAGCTTATCGCCGGTTATGCCGTGGCCGATGTTGACGGACTTGCACCTCGACTTGCCCTCGATGAAGGCTGGCGGGCAGTCG
>Ga0265298_10004293_pt1 | contig 18306 bp, 14 predicted proteins | sample AusTroGonzalo_MG_3_FD_193486 | JGI IMG/M metagenome (GOLD analysis project Ga0265298, IMG submission 193486) | Bovine rumen microbial communities from tropical cattle in Woodstock, Queensland, Australia - Gonzalo_01 | ecosystem: Host-associated > Mammals > Digestive system > Stomach > Rumen ... | reverse complement strand
CAGCCTGCGCGCCGCGGTCGGGTGGATTCATAAGTGACTGGAAACAATGAAAGACAAGACATGGGATCTATGGAATTGTCCGGAGACCGAAAGTCGGTATTGTTTGTTTTTCTGGCGTCTGTGTGCTTCAGCACCGGCGGCCTGTTTATTAAGCTGATTCCCTGGTCAGCGTTGGCAATCAACGGGGCGCGGAATCTGATCGGTTCGGCCGTGATCGGAATCTACTTGCTGGTGACAAAGCACAGGCTTGTGTTCAGCCGGCGCGTGTTTGTCGGCGCCCTATCCATGATCGGAGTTACAACGCTGTTTGCTGTGGCGAACAAACTGACCACCGCGGCAAACACGATCGTTCTTCAGTATACCGCGCCTGTGTTTGTGATTTTGTTCATGACGGCGATCTACCGCCAAAGGCCGGGGAAGGTTGATCTGCTCGTCTGTTTTCTGGTGCTGCTGGGTGTTGTGCTTTTCTTTGTGGACGGGATCCGCTCCGGGAATCTGTTGGGCAATGTGCTGGCCGTGCTGTCGGGCGTTTGTTATGCCGGCGTGTTTATGATGAACACGGGAGAAAACGCGGATCCGATTTCTTCCTGCTTTCTGGGCCAGCTGGCGGCAGGGGTCATCCTGACGCCGCTGTGCTTCAGTGAGACGGATTTCTCAGCCCGGACGATGGCGGCGGTGATTGCCCTGGGAGTGATCCAGGTTGGCGGAGCTTATGTCCTGCTTTCGATTGGCATCCGGAACACACCTCCCGTGACAGCGTGCCTGATTACCGGTCTGGAGCCGATCCTGAATCCGCTGCTGGTAGCAGCGTTCTACGGGGAACGGATCACCGCGCTTTCTGTTGCCGGAGCTGTCATTGTTGTCTGTTCCGTGCTGGGATATAATATCTGGCTCGCGCGCAGAAGAAACCCTTTGGACTGATTATTTATCTTCTTTCAGATGAATGTTCCAGCCTGTGTCGATCTTCTTCTTTACTTTTTTCATGGTTTCCGCGTTCAGATCAGGCCAGTCAATCACGGTCCTTGCCTTATTGGTTACCAGATGCGCTTTTTTGCGCATAAAGCAAGCGGTGTGTCAGCCAGAGAGTCTGAATAAAAGTTGTCAATCATCGGGAAACCGTGATCAATGATATATTTTGCCTTTTCCTTCGCATACATCATATTGTTCAGGTAAACTCCGTATTCACGGTCATATTCCGTAGCCATGAAATTCACACCGAGCCGTTTTGCAATCGGTTCGATGATGCAAGACGGAGAAGCACTGATGATCAGGTCGTCCGGCTTTTTTTGAGCCAGGTATCACGGAGCTATCCGCTTTTCGTTTTTATTCCAGTACCGCTCAATCTGCACGTCAAAGTCATCAATCAGCGTCAGGTAACTGAAGAATTTGCGTTGCAGCTCTGCCTCCGTCATTTTCTCTTTCGTACGCAGGATCAGGTATTTGAGCGCTTTCGGAAAAAAAGTGAACCATAACCCGGGATGGCGGTTCATACACCAAATGCAAAATCCGATTGAGCAATCCGATGGAAAAATCGTACCGTCAAAATCATACACATTCATTTCAATTTTCTCCGTTGTTTAATTCCCTGAAGTTTGAAGCATTGGCTTTATAGAGTTTTTTAAACACCCTGTAATTTCGCTCATATACTTCTCTGTTCTCAGGATCGGGCGTATAGGCATGATTGGCTTTTACCAGCTGACGTGAAAACTCCAGCACATCAACCCCTTTGATGCCCGCCGCAACAACAAGCGCCGTTCCGGTGGCTCCGACTTCCCAGGAATGATCCACGGTTTCGATCGTCCGGCCGGTAATATCCGCAAGCATCTGACATGTAACAGGCGACAGCGCTCCGCCGCCGACAAATCTGATCGGATCAGAGGTCTTCACCTTTTTCACGATACATTCCAAAAGCCAGCGAAGATGATAACAAATGCCTTCAAGTACGGCGCGGATCATGTCTCTTTTATCGTTATCGATCCTGATGTTAAAAAACATTCCTCCTACGTTGGAGTCTTCAAACGGACTGCGGTTACCATGCAACCAGGGGGTAAAGATTACGCCGTTTGCTCCGGGAGGAACTTTGCTTACTTCATCTGACAGATAATCATAAAGGCTTGCGTATTTGCTATCAACATCCGTCATTTTGGTCTTTTCCGGATAAATGCCGATCTCATCCAGCGCCAGATGATCCATAGCCCATTCAAAGCACTTCCCGGCCGTTCTCAGTTCTGCAGAATAATTGTAGTACCCGCGTTTGACCGACAAAAGTCCGGCGATCATCGCATTGATGTCTACCGTCTGATAATCCAGGTAGGTTGACACCCATCCCGATGTTCCCACATAAATATGGGTATCGCCCGGTCTTGTACATCCGGCGCCGATATTCACGAAGGTGATATCTCCGCCGCCTCCGAACACCGGGGTGCCCTTCACCAGGCCGAGATCATTTGCCGCCTTCTCAGTCAGTCCGCCGACCAGATCCGTACATTCTATAAGATCCGGCATATGATCGGGGTTTATCTTATACATTTTCAGGAGACCTTTGTTCCATCCTTCCTTTCCTTTGCGGGTATCATAGAGGAAGGTGGCGAATGCAGAATCAACAGTTCTTACGATCCTGCCCGTGCAGCGCGCCACAAGATAATCGCCGGCGTCCAGCCATTTGTATGTTTTCCTAAATACTTCAGGTTCATTGTTTTCCACCCATTTGTATTTCCATACCGCATCTTCGGCACTGGTTGAACCGGCATAATTCACCATAAGATTCCGCCCGAGTTTGTACAGGCTGCAGCCGGAAACCTTGATGATTCCTCTGCCCATACATTCCTTATACTCTTTAACGCCCTTATGATCCAGATAGTTCATCGGCCGTCTGACAGCATTCCCATCCTCATCCACAAGAACGGTCCCGCCCATCTGTGAGCAAAACGCAATTCCTTCAATTTCATCAGGCTTAACTGCTGAATGATCAAACAAGGCCCTTGTCGTTGAGCATATAGCCTTCCACCACTCTTCTGTATCCTGTTCAGCGCCGCCGCCTTCAGAAAGATATATGCCGTAATCCGCTTTGGCATTTGCCACAATATGGATTTCCGAATCAATATTGAACAGACAGGTTTTGACACTGCTGGTTCCTAAATCGTAAATGATGATGTACATTCTCCATCCTCCTTCAAGTGCAGCGGCCAATGATACGCGCATCGCTTTCAAAAGTGGTCCGGGTCAAAACGACCCGGACCACTTTTGTCCGCTCCGGAAATTCATTCCGGCCGAAAACACTCAGGTTTTTTTCTTTTTGGCCAGTTCTTCCTTGATGGCGTTAAACCTGTCCCTGCCCATATTGGCTTTGTAAGCGCAGATGATCGAGATAACGAATATCACGATCGGAAGAGAACAGAAGATGATCCTGACCGCGTCCTGCGCCGTCTGAGACTGTATGTATGAGTAAACAACATTGCCCGTAGCCTCATCAAGGAAAGGAGTCTCCTTGTATCCGAACACCTGCAAAAGGAGAGATACGAGCGCCAGCGCGATGCCGTTTGAAAGTTTGTAGACGAAGCTTTGCACGCCGAAATACGCACCTTCTCTCCGCACCCCGTATGTATATTCGTCAAGCTCGACGATATCCGGAATAGAAGCGTAGGGAAGGATCTGGATTCCGCTCATTCCGCATCCGACGATAAATACGGCGATCAGCAGGACGATTGTCGTGCCGGAAGAAAGCAGCTCTTCCATCGAAGCAGTGGCGGACTGATACATTTCGCCTTTAAACGCGGGGACTAACAGAGCGATGATCAGCCCGACGGCAGTGATGATCACCGAAAACATATACACCCTGTGTTTTTCCTTTTTTGCCGATAATTTGTCCCACACAACCGCTGAGAACATTGCCACAACCAAAGGAATTGCGACGAAGATCATTGCAAGCATGCCGTCAGGAGCATATCCCAGACTGTCCTGGATATAGAACATGAACAGCGCCAGGAGGATATCGAAGCCCAGCATACTGGTCAGATAATACGCCGTTGTGTATCTGAACTCTTTCATTTTGATGAACTGGGACAGCGTCTTGAACAGCCCGTACGGGTTTTTCTCCTCATTGCCCGTATATCTTTCCTTGACAGCGAATCCCGAGATCATCATCGTCACAGCGGCGAGAAGACCGAAGATCGCGCTCGAGACCAGATACGAGTTTTTAACCGCTTCAAACTTGTCGTACCCGGCTTCGACAAACATTTCCGAGAACACGGTGTTTTCTCCGGCCAGCAGTCCGAACAAAGCGGCGCCTAAAATCAGGCCCACGTTGGCAAGAATGATTCTTGCAGTCGTCAGGCTGCTTCTCTGGTCATAATCATTCGTAATATTAGCCGTTAAGGAGTTATACGGAACGTACACGACTGTAAAGGTGGTGTTATAAAGGCAATACGCCATCAGATAATAAATCATTTTGAAAATCTGAGACGTTTCGACGTTGAAAGGGCAGAGCCATAACAGAATAAACATCATCCCGAACGGAACGGCCCCGAATATCATATAGACCCGTCTTTTCCCGAATCTGGATTTTGTATTGTCGCTGATCCGCCCCATCCACACGTCCGTTACTGCGTCCCAGATCTTTGAGACCAAAAAGACGAGAGATGCAAGAGCCGGTTTGAGTCCGCCTACGCTGACCATAAAAAACAACAGATAAAAAGATGCCGCGGCGAGCAGAATATTGGCTGACAAATCTCCAAGACCGTAGAAAAACTTTTCTTTTCCTTTTATTTTAACGCTGTTATCCATGCTTTCCTCCCTCATGTAAGATCGCCCGATCTTTTCGGCTCATTATACATTGTTCCGACTCAAATTTCAATAAAGACCTTATGATGCTGAAGGCAGACAGATACTGATTTCGTCATCCATTAAATACCAAACTTCGCCGAACTCAGCGTTTCCTCCGATGCGGTCAAAATGATTTTATGAAACTGCGGCAGGCGGCCTTGCTTTTTCGGAAGCAGGGCTTTTATTTTTTGCGGCGAATATTCAGATGTGGATATGATGATTTTATCAGATCGGAGTGAATCATATGAAACTGATTGTGAAACTTCTTTGTATTCTTGCCTGCGGACTGATCGGGCTCAGCGTTGTGGTCCCGTTTATCTCCGCATCACCGGTCGATGTGACGATTTCCAGGAATCTGATGGAGGGCGGCCATGGAACCATCGTTCTCATTATTGCCGGTGTCGGGCTGGTCTCTTCGTTGTTCGGCTGGTTTTTTCTGTCCGCCTTGTCGGGTGTGGCAGCTTTTGTTATGTTTTTCATCGAGAAAGGTTCGGTCAGGGATATCCTGGGCATCAGGGAAGTTGACGCGCTGATCAATCTGGTGACGCAGAACGGCACCGGGTATTATCTTCTGCTCGTCGGGGCGATCGCGCTGGTCGCGTTTTCCATTGTCGGGATGATCGTTAAAAAAGTACTGTAATCAACGGGAACCGCCGCTTTCAGGTGCAGACATGAAAAGACCGATAGATCTATGAGGGGCGTTCGCTTTTCGGAAATGCGAAAACGGAAGGTGAAAAATGGAAATGGTCCATCTTGAAAAGTGGGGTTGCCTGGAGCTCAGTTACCCGGGCAGAACAGATGGAAATCCTTTTACGGATTATTCGATCCGGGGTATTTTTCAGGGGAAAGCTGAGACAGTTGAAGCGGACGGCTTTTACGACGGGGACGGAATATACCGCATCCGCTTTATGCCGTCATATACCGGAGAGTACCGGTATATGATCCGGGGTACCTTCGGAGAAACACGGGAAGGCCGTTTTACGGTTACGGAAGCCGCTTCGGGCAATCACGGCCCTGTCCGGGTGCATAATCAGTTTTATTTTGCCTATGCAGACGGTACGCCGTTCTATCCGGTCGGCACAACCTGCTATGTCTGGGAACTGCAGTCAGATGTTCTGATCGGGCAGACCATACGGTCCCTGAAAGAAGCGCGGTTCAACAAGATCAGGTTTTGTATCCTGCCGAAGCACTATGATTATAATCTCGGAGAACCCCGCTCTTACCCGTTTGAGGGAACGCCAATGGATTCCTCAGTGCTGACAAAAGACAATTTTCAGCAATATACGGGAAAAACAGAAGGGAATCATTTTGATTTTTTCCGACCCAATCCGGTGCATTTCCGGCATATTGAAAACTGTATTCTGAAGCTGCAGGAGATCGGTGTTGAAGCGGATCTGATCGTGATGCACCCGTATGACCGGTGGGGGTTTTCATCCATGCCGCGGAAAGCCGACGAGCTGTACTGGAAATATGTGCTGGCCCGGTTTTCGGCATATCGGAATATATGGTGGTCGGCAGCCAATGAATATGATCTTCTGTCCGCGAAAACAGAAGAGGACTGGGAATTCTACGGGGGTCTGATGTGCCGGTATGATCCGTATCATCATCTGCGTTCGATTCACCAGTGCCTGAAGATGTATGATCATACGCGCCCGTGGATTACACACTGCAGCATTCAGCGCCAGGATCTGTACCGGACAGCCGAAAATACGGACGAATGGCGGAAAAAATACGGAAAACCGGCGGTGCTGGACGAGATTGCCTATGAAGGAAATATTCAGCACGGCTGGGGGAATATTTCGGGGGAGGAAATGGTCAGACGCTTCTGGGAAGGCGCTTTGCGCGGCGGATATCCCGGGCATGGCGAAACATTTCTTCATCCGGAGGACGTTCTCTGGTGGAGCCATGGCGGCGAGCTGCACGGGGAGAGCTGGAAGCGGGCGGGCTTTCTGCTGGACGTTTTGCAGGCTGTTCCCGGAAACGGCCTGAAGCCGGCTGAAAAGGTTATGCAGGACTGGGACTGCGTCCATGCCATCCCGGCTGTCATGTCTTCTGCCCGGGAAAGCGATTATCATCTGTTCTATTTCAGCTTTATGCGGCCGTCATTCAGAGAATTCCGGTTTTCCGAAGGAGAAAACTGGAAAGTTGAAGTGATCGATACCTGGAACATGACCATTGAGGAGCGGGGGACTCAGAGCGGGGGATTCCGGGTTGAATTAGGCGGGAAACCCTACATGGCTATACGGCTGACGAAGAATACATGAAGGAGGAAACACTCATGAAAAAGAGCATTCTGTTCATACTGGTCCTTTGCCTGTGCTTCTCCGTTTTCGGCGCGGTGTCCGCCGAAGAAGCGGATGAGAGCGGTCTGATTCTGAACGACGGGACGCCCTGGGTTGACTACAGCCTTCGCGAAAACATCGCGCTGGTGGAGGAAAAACCGGACTCCCCGAAGGACGATTTCTATCTGTGGGCCAACTATGACTGGCTGAAGTCCGCCGAAATCGCGCCGGGAACCTCCTATACCAGCACTCCCAGCGCTTCTGAGAAAGAAATTACTGATCAGTGCCTGGAGCTTTTGACTGATACCACGATGAAGAGCGAGGACGCCGCCCTGGTGCAGTATCTGTACAATGCGTATCTGGACTGGGATGCGCGCAACGCGCTGGGTGTCAAACCGCTGCAGGAAATCATCGACGGGATCAGCGCGGTTTCCACCCTGGATGAGCTGACGCAGCTGCTCAGCAGCGATGATTACAACGGGGCCAGACTTTTCCGGTCATGCGTCGTCCTGAGTATGAACAACCCGGGCATCTGGATTACCGATGTCCGGCCGAAGACGCTTCTGCTGGAAGACTCCGCGGAATACCGGGAGCGCTCGGAAACGGGTAAACTCCAGGAGGAAGCGTATACGACGATCATCTCGAAGATGCTGGAGAGGCTGGGGTACACTTCGGAGGAGGCTTCCGGGATCGTCACGAGGTCTTTCGCGCTGGAGGCGGAACTGGCGGACAGCATCATGACCAAGGCCGAGCAGTATGCGCCGGACTATGTTCAGCGCATCAACAATGAGATGGGCCGGGCGGAGGCGGAAACGATCTGCGGTACGTTCCCGTGGCTTGAGGTCATGGACGGTCTCGGCTATGCCGGCGCGCAGCACTACAAGGTTGAGCAGCCCGCCTATCTTCAGAAGCTGGACGATGTTTACCGGGAAGAGCGGCTGGAAGACCTGAAGAGCTGTCTGATAGCAAATACTGTAATTGGCAATATAGTCTCTTTGGACTCTGAATGCTATGACCTTGTCAATGAACTGTATGCCGTATACGGTATCGAAGGATCCACGCCGGATGAGGAGGAGGCCTGCCTGATCGTGCGTACTTTGCTTCCGTCACAGATGGCCCGCGCTTTCTTTGAGAAATATGACCCGACGAAGATGAAAGAGGACATTACCCGGCTCTGTGAGGAAGTAATCGGCTTCTACCGGAAGATGATCAGCGGGGAAGACTGGCTGGCCGAAGAAACCCGGGCGAAAGCGATCGAAAAGCTGGATAAGATGCGTATCATGGCGGCCAGTCCCGAAAAATGGCCGGACTACAGCGGATTATCCTTTGAGGGTCTCGGTTTTTATGACTGCCTGAACGAGATCGGCCGGGTCGAAAGAGCCTTCACCAGAAGCCTGGTGGATCAGCCGGCAGATCCCGATCTGTGGTATAAAACCGGAGACGACAATCGTCATAACGATGTGCTTACTGGAAACGCTTTGTATCATGCCGAAGTAAACCAAATCGCTATTATGCGCGGTATCCTGGGCAGCGGTTTTTACCGGGAAGACATGAGCGACGAGGAACTGTACGGCGCCATCGGCTTTATCATCGCCCATGAGATTTCCCACGCCTTTGACCCGACCTGTTCGCAGTTTGACGCTGACGGAAGGCTGAACAACTGGTGGACGGAAGCGGATAACGCCGCGTTTGACGCCCGGGCGAAAAAAGTGATCGATTACTATAACGGCATCACCGTTTTCAGCGGGCTTCATGTGCAGGGGGAGAGCGTGCAGGGCGAGGTCATCGCGGATATGGGCAGCGTCAAATGCCTGCTGAGCCTGCTGGAAGAAAAAAAGGAAAACGTCGATTACCGGGCGTTCTTCGAAGCTGTCGCGAAAAGCTGGCGGGAGGTGACTACATGGGAAATGGAATACTATATCCTTATGATGGATTCCCATCCGGTGCACTATCTCCGCGTCAACGCCGTGCTGCAGCAGTTCCCGCAGTTTCATAAGACCTACGGCATCAAGGAGGGTGACGGGATGTGGCTTGCGCCGGAAGACCGGATTCTGGTCTGGTAATCATGTGAAGGAGGGGAAAATTCATGAAGAAGTTCATTCTGTTCGTATTGGCCCTTTGCCTGTGTTTTCCCGTTTTCGGCGGTGCCGCTTCTGCTGAAACCGCGGCGGCGGAAAAACCGGCGGCGGAGATGACCGCGGAGGAACTACGCCAGGCCGGCCTGGATGCTTTCAACGCGGAAGACTACGGGAAGGCGATGGAGTATCTTCAGCTGGCCGCGGACCTGGGGAATGCAGCGTCATGGAGAATCATCGGTGTCCTGTATCATTTCGGCCTGGGCGTGGAACAGTCCTATGAGAAGGCGCTTGAGTATTATCAGCGGGCAGCCGATCAGGGCGATGCGGATGCGCTGTTTAACATCGGGGATCTGTATTACTTCGGTGAAGATATGGTGAAGGACTACGGCAAGGCCGCTGAATATTTTCGGAAGGCTGCGGACCTGGGCAACGAGTCGGCGATGAACAATCTGGGTTATCTGTATGAGCATGGCGAGGGTGTGGAACAGGATTATGATCAGGCAGTGAAGTATTACCGGCAGGCCCTGGATCTGGGCGAGGCATATGCGTATGCCAATATCGGGCGTTGTTATCTCAGAGGGTATGGGGTCGAACAGGATTATGCCAAAGCCGTGGAATATTACACCGTGGCGGTGGAACAGGGCGTGCCGGACGCGATGTTCGGCCTGGGGGAATGCTGCTACGAGGGAAAAGGCCTGGAGAAGAATCCCGACAAAGCGGCGGAATGGTACCGGAAAGCCCTCGAGGCCGGATATGAGCCGAGGGAAGAAGAACAGGCGCACCTGAAGGCCGTGCTGGGGGACGACTATACGCAGGGAAAATGAAAAGCGGAAAAAGTCTTGCAAAAACGAGGGATAAAATGTGCTGACAGCGTTTCAAAGGGATTTTCTGGGGAAAATCATCAGTGTGCCTTCGGTCGGAGGAAAGCCGGAGGAAAAAGCTCCTTACGGGAAAAAAGCCAGAGAAGTACTTGAACTCTTTCTGGCAGAGGCTGACAATCAGGGATTCAGGACAGGAATTGTCGGGGACAGAGCGGGCTGGGTGGAGTTTGGAACCGGAAAGAAGCTGATCGGTATCATATGCCACCTTGATGTAGTGCCGGTTTCAGATGGCTGGAACAGCAATCCGTTTACGCTTACATTCGCGGAAGAGGAAACGGACGGCGAGGTTATGTACGCCAGGGGAATCGTGGATGATAAGGGACCGGCCTGCGCAAGCTTTTTTGCCATGAAGGAGCTCTGTGATGCCGGACGGATTCCTGAAAACTGCAGGGTAAGGCTCATTCTCGGAACGGATGAGGAAAGAACATGCTCCTGTATTCAGTATTATGCTGCACATGGTGAGATCCCGGATTTTGCGATTACTCCGGACTCGGTTTTTCCTGTCATATACAGTGAAAAACGTATTCTTCAGCTTAAAGTATACGGAAAGAATCAAAACGGTTTGAAAGCCAGCGGCGGCAGTGCCGTTAATATCGTCCCGAACAGTGCCGGATGTATTATAAACGGAAAAGAGTTCAGTGCCGCGGGGAGAGCCGCACATGCTTCGAAGCCTGAGCTTGGGATCAACGCCATTATACTGATGGCAGAAGCAATGGAGAAGGACGGAATAAACCTGGAAGACTATCCCGTCATAAAATTTGCCAAAGACCTTCATGAAGCTGTGTTGAAAGAAATACAGGCCGAAGACGAATCCGGAAAACTTACATTGAATGTAGGAACGTTAAAGGCTGATCAGGAAGGATGTGAAGTCAGGATCGATTTCAGGGTGCCCGCTTCGATGGATTGTAATGATTTGATAAACAAAATAGAAAAAATGGCATCAGGATACGGTCTTGAAACGGAAGTAACCCTTAATCTTGCACCGTTGCTGAAAGACAGAAATTCCCCGGAAGTCAGGGTGTTATCGGATATTTGGGAAAGACATATGGATCAGTTCACAGGATTTAAGGAAGAATACAGGAAGCTTCATCTGCAACCGAAGGCAGTCGGAGTGGGGACATATGCCCGCCATATCCCCAATACGATAGCATTCGGTATACAGGCTCCATGGCAGACCGATCAGTGCCATCAGGCAAACGAACATGTCACGGTAAATGATTTTATGCAGTGGACGGCGATCATAAAGGAATATATCGAAGCTTTCTGCAAGCTCATCTGCGTCAATGAATCAGATTGAACTTGCAAACGACATGGCGCAAATATATAATTGGAAATAAAGTTACTGCTGCGGCTGTCGGGTGGCCATCATTGTGATCTCCGGAGCAGACTAACACGGAAAAGGAAGGAAAACATAATGAAAAAAGCATTGTTTCTTTTGATTGCTGTCCTGCTGACTGCCTGTCTGGCTGTTTCAATCGGGACCGCGGAGGACCGGTCGCCGGCTGATGTCCGGACAAACCTGGAAAATGCCGGCTTTCTGGTGCAGGACGGCGTTCTGTATGAGTTTGATACTCTGCGGCTGGCGTCGGAGGGGAAGGTGCTGACGGTTTTCGGCAATAACGCAGGGTCGGCCTATGTGATCCTTAATCTGCCCCCGGCTCCGGAACAGGATGCGGCTCCGGGCGATCCGGAACGTAACTGGGATCCTGAATTGCCCACCGCTTATGACGATCCGGAGGTGGAGAACTATCCGGAGAATCCCTATTTCGCCCCTGCCGGCATGCACTTCAAGCTCCGTCAGGATGAAGCGGTGGTGGTGATCACCAAACTGCCGGATCCCTGTAAATACTGGTCCTTCATCGTCTATGACATGTTCTCGGCTGTCATGGAAGGAAAGGATTACTCGACTACCCAGGGATTTTTCAAGGTCGGCAACGAAAGGTCCGGGGATTATCATACGATCTTTGCTTCTGTCGGTTCTCCCGTCAACCTGCTGAACGCGAAGCATGACGGGGACAGCCCCTTCGGCACGGAAACAGTCATCGTGATGTGCGCCAACAGCACAGTGCGCGATACTGTACTGGCCCAGCTGGCGGAAGCCGGATATCCGGAAAGTATCGTCAATGTGATGGAAATCCCCTCCGGTGTTTACCGGGTCGGGCTGGAAAAGGGCCGGGATACTTTCAGTCTCTTCGGCCGGATTTCCCAGCCGGAGGATCGGGAGGCCTATGAGCAATATATGAAAGGGTTGGCGGAGAATGCGACTGTCCTGCGGGTGACCCCGAAGGAAGAAGTGGAAGAGGCGCCGTTCCCTGTGGCTCCGTTGCAGGCCCGGGGCTCAGGACACCATGAAACCGAGAAGCTTGTCAATGCGGCGGAAAATCTCGATACGATCCGCAAAAACATTCTTGATCAGTACAAGGATGAGTATGATTATGAAGAGTTTTTCACCACCATTCCGTTCTATGACGGGATCACTTCCTACCTGAACGACATGAATGCCCAGGGGGATGTTCATGACGCGGCCTATCTGATTTCGGGCGACTTTGAACTGAAAAGCGATGAAGACTTTGTGGTGGTTTACGGCGTCAATCATGCCTATACCGGAAAGGCGCATTATTTCAACGCGGTGCTTCATGAACGTCCTATGGTAAACGGGGTCTGCACCATCTATGATTCCATGCTGTCGGGCTCTGCCGGGCAATATATCGGAGAGCATCAGGATGAGGCTGAAGGCTACTATGTATACAAAATGGCCCGCACTCCTGTGGATGAACATACTGCCATTATTCCTTATGCCACCGGCAATGAACAGGGCCGGTATTACGGTGTTGACAACGGAAGTCCTGTCTTTATCCTCTTCCGGGTCTATCTGGATGAAACAGGGGTGGGAGCCGATTATTTCGAGCTTGTTTATGACCGGGTCATTGTTTTCCACAAGAAATCCAAATGATCCTGTAAAGACGGCTTATCCGTCCATCACGTTGTTTCTGCCTCAAAAGAAGCCAATCCGGATGTTGTATTGATTCGTGGACGAACACGGGAAACAACTTGCCTTTCAGAAAACACCGACTTTCGCTCGGAGGATACAGGAATGAAGCGCCTGGCAGGAAAGCTGTCGGGAGTTCGGGAGTGACGGATATGTTGTATGCATCGATGCTTGAACAGGCGAAGGGGATCCTGGAAGAGGAACCCTGGTATGTGCCGGCGCTGAGTAATCTTTCTTCCCTGATCATGAACACACTGTCTGATTTGAATTGGGCAGGGTTTTATCTGATGAAGAATGGCAGGCTGACCGTGGGACCGTTCCAGGGGAAACCGGCCTGCATCCATATTGCGCCGGGTAAGGGTGTGTGCGGGACTGCCGCTGTCCGGGATGAGACCGTCGTGGTTCCGGATGTGCATCAGTTCGCGGGCCATATTGCCTGCGACGGTGCTTCGGAGTCTGAAATCGTGATCCCGATCCATGCGGACGGGCAGCTTAAGGCTGTGCTGGATATCGACAGCCCGGTGAAGAACCGCTTCAGCCCGGAGGACCGGGCAGGGCTGGAGCGGCTTGCCGGGCTTATCGAAGAAAAGGTGAACTGGGCTTAAAATGCAGGCCGGATTAAATGCCCATCTCTCCAAGCCTGTTAGAGCCGGAGATACTGTTTAAGACGCTGGAAGAACTGATAAAATCCTGATGATTCACAGGAGTTTGTCCCCTGTGCGTCGAAATATATTGATATCAACAGAATGAACCTGCTTGAATGAAACGATGAAGGGCTGACGGATATGCAATATAAAGCTGATTTCGCGGATCGCTTTCATGAGGCGCTCGGAAACGGAATGATCCGGGCCTGGTTTCAGCCTGTTTTCAGATCCCTGACCCAGCAGATCATGGGTGCGGAAGCGCTTGCCAGGTGGTTCGGTCCGGACGGGAATATGTTTTCTCCCGCCGATTTTATTCCGCAGCTGGAACAAAACGGGCTCATTTTCGAGCTGGATATGGAGATTATCCGCCAGGCCTGCGCTTTGTATGATGAGCTTCGCGCCCGCGGAACGCCGCTGTCGCGCGTATCCGTGAATCTCTCCAGGCTGGATTTTGCCCGGGAGGATCTGTTTGAGCGGGTTTGCTCTGTGCTTGACGCGTATTCGGTTCCCCGCGGGGCGGTCTGTCTGGAGATCACTGAAAGCGTAATGCTGGAAGATACGGAAGCCTTTGAGGAGACCTTCAGACGTTTCAGGGAAGCCGGCTTTTCTGTCTGGCTGGACGATTTCGGAAGCGGCTATTCCTCGCTGAATGTGCTGCAGAATTATCCTTTCGACGTAATCAAATTTGATATGCTCTTTTTGCGGAAACTGTCCGCAAAGGGAAAAAATATGCTGGCTTCGCTGATCAGCATGGCGAAAACGCTGGGGATTCATACGCTGGCGGAAGGCGTGGAGACCAATGAGCAGCGTGAATTCCTGCTGGATATCGGCTGTGAAGCGCAGCAGGGTTTCTATTATGCCAGACCGCTGCCCAAAGAGGCCCTGATTGAACAGATCGATCAGAAACCGGGGATCCTGGAAAAGAAGGAAGACGAAGCATACTGGAGTCAGATCGGCCGGCTGAACTTCGTGAATCCGAATCCGCTGAAGGAATACGCGGAAAGGCGGAAGAACGATCCGGATGATCATATCAGCAGCTTTGACGGTTCGATCGCCCTGATCGAATGCGGAAAAGATCATTTCAATTATATCTATGCTACAGCAGGATACAGGGAACGGCTCCGGGAGCTGGGCTTTTCGTCCGTGGACGGGCTGGAAAACGCCCTGTCCAGCAACCAGCGGGGCCATTATTATCTGGTGCTGCAGAAGCTGGTCATGGACGCGCTGCAACAGGGAACGATCCAGACGGTTGAGTACGCGTACAAGGACGTGTATTACCGGCTGAGCGCCCTGTTTATCGCCAGAAGGGAAGGGCGGGCCATGATTCTCATGCGCCTGAATACTTTTGACGCGGAGCAGGAGATCAAAACGGCAAAGGAGATGCTGGAGAACAGCAGCGCGCTCTTTTCCACCTATGACCTGGTTGTGATGATCTGGCCCGCAAGGAAAAAAGCCAAGCGGATCTATACCGCAAACAGCATACCGTCCTATGACCGTGAGGAAACGATTGAGAAGAGCGTGGTCAGGTTCTGCGAGAATCATATCGGTCCCGCAGATCAGGAAAGATATCTGCGCTTCATGGATTTTTCAACGATGTCAGAACGGATCGAAAACAGCCCCCAGAAGTTTATCCAGGGCCTTTTCCGGATGCGGCTGGAGAAAGAACAGAACAGGTGGTATACAGTTCGTGTTACCCAGGTTCCCTCGAATTCGGAAACGGTCTTCATGCTCACCGTCCAGAACATCCAGGGTACGCTGAATCATCAGATTGACGTGATGGCGGCGGAACACCCGGATTTTCTGTGAGGCAGGAATATCATCTGCGCGGCGCAGGGCCGGAAAGCATCCTTTAAGCGCTGCTTACTCTTTTCGAAACGGATTGGGAATATGATCCGAGACAACTTTCGCGATATCTTCCGAAAAGGCAATAAATTCTGCTGAATCGAATTCCTGCTGTGAGCAGGCGATCTCGAACTCGGTGTTGTCGTAGTTGGTATGCCATCCTGTTTCAAAAAAACCGTTCCTGAGATAAAAACGTTTCACGGCATTGCAGACCTCCGGTGAATCCGGTGCTTCATATTCCACGACAACCTGCCTGTCCGGATTCTGCCTGATCAGTTCCCTGACGGCGCTGCCTCCGATTCCTTTCGAACGCAGGTCCTTCCTGACGGCAAAATAGGCAAGATAAACCAGATTTCCGTAATACCGGACAGCCATAAAGCCCACGGGCTCCTGATGATCATCAATACACAAGACCTTCGCGCCGGTGGCAAGCATGTCACTCAGGGCGCATCGCTCTATTTCCGGTATAGCTTCCTCGTTGATTGCTTCCAGGACCGGTAAGTCTTCAGAATCTTCTTTAATCTCTCTGATCTCCATCTTTTGCTTTCCTCTCCCTGTCGTTTTTTTGCTGCGGATAACCTGATTTCCGTGCTTATACATGCACGGGGTGATGGTTGATATAGTACGCGGCGACTCTTCCGTCATCCGCAATACCGAAATGCGATACGGAACCGCTGCTTCCGAACAGATAGAAATGCCCGCGATCCATGACGGTATGCCCGATCAGCATGGATTGCAGAAAACTCAGCGCGCCTCCGTGAGATACGATCAGGATCTGCTCATCCTCGCTTTCCATGATCTCATGATAAAAGGGTTCCAGGCGGTTCCACAGATCCCTGTCGGATTCCGCGTCCGGAAACGGCCGATAGTCCGGATCAAATACAGGCCCTTTCGGGGCTTCATGCTCCCTGTACCATTCCCGGGTCTTTCCGTTTCCTTCCCCGGCATTCACTTCCCGAAGCTCATCCCTGATCTCCGGCTTCAGCGCAAGCGTCCGGTTGATTTCTTCCGCAGTCTGCAGGGCCCGAAGCAATGGCGAAACATACATCTTATATTGCCCGTCGCCTGCCGCCTGTTTCAGCCATTCGCCGATCCGGAATGCCTGCTCCCGGCCGCGGGCCGTCAGCGGCCAGTCATGCCCCGCGCCGATATGCCCGTTGATATGATGTTCCGATTCTGTATGCTGCACCATAAATAATGTTTTCATTCTGCCTCCTCCGGCCGGTCGGCCTGCAATGACCAACATCAGGACTTTTACATTATGAAATGCTGCGGCAGCCATGTCAATGGAAAATCGGATGAATCGACCGTTTTCCGTCTTCGCGGACGGAGATTCCGGCATCGGCGGGTTGAGAACTGTTTCTGAAACTGCTATAATGCGATGCATGGGAGTGTGAAAATGAATGAAGAAGCCAAAGCGGATTTCTCTGGCCCTCAAAGTCAATATCATGATTATGGTCATGATTTTAACCGTTTCCGTGCTGCTGATCCTGATCAGCGAGAATACTTATCAGAAGGCGGTTTTCAGGCCGTACTTCCGCAAACTGGAAAACACGGAGGTTCCGGTGGAAGAACTGAAGCCGATTGCGCAGGAAATCCGGCCGCATCTCGGGTCGGAAGAACTGAACCGGATCGTTTCCGAAAGTGACATCATAAAAAGAAGTGGTGCAGTCCAGTCATGGCTTCTGAATCATCCGGGCCTGCAGGAACCTCCACTTGATAAGATGTATGACGACTGGTGGGATTTCGAGATCCTGCTTTTCGATACACAGAGAGTCGACGATTTGCACGAGATCAGATGCTATGAAGAAAAGAACGGGAAGCGTTATTTAGTTGGCGTTTTCCGGGACAACGATGATTACATCAAAGATACCAACTTTTCGGATTTCGCACAGCCGCTTCCGGACGACGGCCCGGCGGAGAGCGACTACCTTTCTCCGAAATACCTGCAGGAGGACGAAAGAACGCTGCTGGTCCGCTTTGTGTTGCTGGACACGGCAGACGACGGGCAGACATGGATCCGGCTGAGCTTTGACCTGACGGAAGAACTCCAGGAACACAGGTATTTCCTTATCCGGAGTATCCTGTTGACCATCGTTGTAACCCTCCTGGCGTCGATGATTGCCGGACTGGTGATGCGCCGGTATGTGCTGCAGCCTGTTCGTACCCTGGCGAAGGAGACAAAAGAGTTCGTTCCGGAAGAGGACGGGACCTATTCACCGGAGAAAATCAGCCGGGTGGAAATCCGAAACAACGATGAGATCGGCGACCTGAGCCGGGATATCCGGACAATGCAGGAGAGCATCGTGACGAATACGGAGAACCTGGCCCGGATGACGGCGGAAAGGGAACGGACCGCCACCGAGCTGGAAATGGCCGCCAAAATCCAGGCGGACGCGCTTCCGAATGTTTTCCCGGCCTTCCCGGAACATGGGGAGTTCGACATTTTCGCCGGCATGACGCCCGCGAAAGAAGTGGGCGGAGATTTCTACGATTTCTTCCTGATCGATGAAACGCACCTGGGGATTGTCATGGCCGACGTTTCCGACAAAGGCGTGCCCGCGGCGCTGTTTATGATGAGCGCCAAATCACTGATCCGAACCTATGCGAAGATGGACATGAGCCCTGCACAGGTCATGCAGTCGGTCAACGACCGGCTCTGTGAAAACAACGGGGAGTTCATGTTCGTCACAGTCTGGTTCGGGATCCTCGACCTTTCCACGGGCAGGATTACGGCTGTCAACGCGGGTCATGAATATCCGGCAATGA
>Ga0265298_10004292_pt1 | contig 18307 bp, 21 predicted proteins | sample AusTroGonzalo_MG_3_FD_193486 | JGI IMG/M metagenome (GOLD analysis project Ga0265298, IMG submission 193486) | Bovine rumen microbial communities from tropical cattle in Woodstock, Queensland, Australia - Gonzalo_01 | ecosystem: Host-associated > Mammals > Digestive system > Stomach > Rumen ... | reverse complement strand
GATTATCAGGAGTTCTACGAGGAGCATTTCCTGAATATTCCGGAGTTTGACATAGACGGATACACACTGTTTGAAGAGTATACAGGCGATGGAGAATAAGAACGGGACACTACTCTGGGTCGATGATGAGATTGACCTGCTCAGGGCTCATATCATATTCCTTGAGAACAAGGGCTATGAGGTTGACACCGTGACCAACGGACACGATGCGCTTGACATGTGCCGTGCACGCCAGTATGACCTGGTGCTCCTGGATGAGCATATGGTGGGCATGAGCGGTCTGGAGACCCTTCAGCATATCAAGGAGATAGACCCCAACATTCCCGTTGTCATGGTCACCAAAAGCGAGGAGGAGAATATCATGGACCAGGCCATCGGCTCCAAGATTGCCGATTATCTGATCAAACCGGTACACCCCAACCAGATACTGCTCTCGCTCAAGAAAAACATACACAAACGTGACATAGTAACAGCCGAGACCGACCGCAACTACCAGCAGAACTTTGGACGCCTGAGCATGCAGATCAATGACTCCCTTACCGCCGATGACTGGGTGGAGGTATATCGTCAGTTGGTCTACTGGGAGCTGGAACTCAAGGAGGCCGACAGTTCCATGCATGACATGCTCAAGATGCAGAAAACTGAGGCCAACGCCGCATTCTGCAAGTTCATAAAGCGCAACTACATGAGCTGGATGCAGGACCGCGACAAGAGCCCTGTCATGAGTCCCGACCTGTTCAAGCGTTATGTGTTCCCCGCACTTGACAAGGGTGACAAGCTGTTTCTCATAGTAATGGATAATTTCAGATATGACCAATGGCGTATACTGAGCCAGGAACTGGCTGAGCTATTTACATTTGAGGAACATCTCTACTACAGCATACTGCCTACGGCCACGCAATATGCCCGCAACGCCATATTCTCAGGACTCATGCCCGAGCAGATAAGCCGAATGTTCCCTGACCTGTGGGTTGATGAGGACTCCGAGGAGGGCAAGAACCTGAATGAGGCACCCCTTATACAGACCCAGCTTGACAGGTTCCGCCGCAAGAACACTTTCTCTTACAATAAGGTGAATGACTCCGCCGCTGCCGACAAGCTGCTGAGCCAGTTCAACAACCTGCTGCCCAATGACCTGAACGTGATAGTGGTAAACTTCATAGACATACTGTCACATGCCAAGACAGACTCGCGCATGATGCGTGAACTGGCCAGTGACGAGGCCGCCTACCGCAGCCTGATACTCTCCTGGTTCCGCCACTCATCGGTACGTGACCTGTTCCGCTCAATAGCCGCCACCGGCCGTAAGGTTATGATAACCACTGACCACGGCAGCATACTGGTAAACCACGCCGTAAAGATAGCCGGTGACCGCAACACCAACACCAACCTGCGCTACAAACTGGGCAAGAACCTGGGATTCAACCCCAAGGATGTGTATGAGATTGCAGAGCCGCTCAAGGCCCACCTACCCTCACCCAACGTGAGCACGTCATACATATTCTGCACTGAGGCCGACTATTTTGTATATCAGAACAATTTCAATAACTACGCATCATTCTACAAGGAGACCTTCCAGCACGGAGGCGTATCACTTGAGGAGATGATCATACCGTTCATAACGCTTAACCCCAAAAAGAGATGAGTACCATAACAATCAAGGATCTGGACCATATTGAAGAGGCCGCAAAAGAGTTCATCGGACTCATGGGCGACGATACCGTATTTGCATTCTACGGCAAGATGGGAGCCGGCAAGACCACATTCATAAAGGCGCTGTGCAAGCTGCTGGGCGTAGAGGATGAGGTAAACTCCCCCACATTCGCCATCATAAACGAGTACCGCTCCGAGACCACGGCCGAACTCATCTATCACTTTGACTTCTACCGCATCAAGAAACTTGAGGAGGTCTATGACCTGGGTTATGAGGACTATTTCTACAGCGGAGCCCTCTGCTTCATAGAATGGCCCGAGTTGGTTGAGGAACTGCTCCCCCTCGATGCCAAGAAGGTGACCATAAACGAGAACAGCGACGGTTCCCGCACCATTACCCTTTAAAAACAGAAAAACAACAATATGAAAAAACTCACATTACTTGAAGCGGTTATCTTCTGCGCACTTACAATTACGGTATTAAACTCATGTGACAATGACCTTGTAACTTATAAGACATCATATTCCTATGAGGTCAAGATGGATTACTCTGCCAGCGTTTGCTATCAGGATGAAGCAACCAGTGCCATCAATGCTTTCAATATTGCCATTGGTACAGACGGCTACAGCTACAAGGCATACGAAACCAATCAGGACAATAAGATGAAATCTGCTTGTGAGTCTGTAAAGGAGAGGTTCTCAAACGTAAATAGCACCTACATGAAGTTTGACCTGTATCGCCTCACGCTCAGTGCCGATCCCCAGACCCCGAAGAAAGAGGAAATCATTGGCACATATTCAATGGGACAGGCTCTCACAACACCTTTTGTAACCTATTCATTTTCCACAAATGAGGATGAAGCTTACGCTGAACTCCAAGCCAAGAAGGACCTTCTAAATGATAGTTTATACACAACCAGCATGAGGACCCTCAGAACGCTGCTTGGCAGACATGTTAGCAGCAGTGGCACAGGTGGCACTACATCATCCGTTATGTATTCCGCTTTTGAAAATGAATTCTCAACTATACTCCCCAAAGTCTGGAAGGAGAATCAGAATGACGAAACATTCCTGGCAGCCACCTGCGATTCAATTGCAAACGCACATGCCTCCGATGCCTTGGCTGTAAAAGCCGTAGTTACATTGTCCAAGACCGGTTTCCTGAATAAAGAGGTAACACCCATCTGGACAAAGACATTCAATGCCAACATTGAATAATAATCCAGCACCACCGGCAGCATAGACTGGGAGAATATGCCCGACAAAAAAGAGGGTGACTAAAATGTCTTAGTCATCCTCTTTTTACTGCTACTCCTCTTTTTAGTCGTCCTTATTCACCCAGGGAGTCCACATAATCGGCTTCTGCCTCAACGATGAGTATTATCTCATCGGCGGGGAATGAGCCTACCTTGTCTTTCTTGGCCTCCTTGATGATATACTCCACAAGAGCGTCGTTGTCAATGTCTATGCATCCGTCGGCATCGGGCTCCTGATCCAGCACGCCGCTGGTGGTGAAATAGTCATTGATCACATCCAGGATATAATAGAGGGTGTCATCAGTGTATTTCTCCTTAAGGTCCTGAGGCAGCGTGTTCTTGATGTACTCGACGGTCTTCTGATCGTCCAGGTCATCGTTGAGGAACTCATCCTGTGCCATAATCAGAGCAGTGCGTTAAGTTTCTCCTGATATACATTCTTCATGGCCAGGCCAACCACGCGGTCAACCTCCTTGCCATCCTTGAGGAACACTACAGTAGGAACATTCATGATTCCGAACTTCTCTGTAAGGTCGTCATTCTCCTCAATGTCGCACTTGCCTACTACGGCCTTTCCGTCATACTCTGCGGCTAACTCCTCGATGATAGGTCCAAGACGCTTGCAGGGACCGCACCAGGTTGCCCAGAAATCCATCAGCACAGGCTTGCCCTGTGAGATGACCTCATCAAAATTTTGGGTTGTGATTTCAATTTCCATAATCTCAAAACTTTTATTTGAATGATAAATTAATTGATTCCTTACCTTTCAGGTAACTGACAAGTTCAGGAGTAACGCTTATCCTGCGGTTGCCCGATGACAGGGATATCCTGCTGTTCTCAGGATCTGCCAGGTCATTGAGCTCAAAGCGCAGGGTGGTCTTGCCCTCTGTGCGGGTAAGCGTATCCAGGTCACTTACAAACTCCTTGTCCAGGACGGAGAGCGGCATGCTCACCGTCATGCTGCTTATGGCCGTATCCTTAACGTCCTGGAGCAGCTCTATGGAGTTGATAACAAAATCTATCCTTTCAGGATTATATCTGTACGGCTCACATTTGGCTCTGATAAAGAGGTAATTACCCAGCTTCATCATATTGCACCACTTGAGCCACGGCTCACCGAACAGGGCAATCTCAGATGATCCGGTAAAATCCTCTATGCGGGTAAATCCGCAGGGCTTGCCGTTTTTCATCCTGGACTCGCGTACTCCGGTCACCACACCACCCAGTATCAGGTCCTTATTGAGCAGGGCTGCACGGTCCTCAAGCTGTGCCATACCCACGGTGCAGACGTTCTCCAGGATTACGCGGTACTCATCAAGCGGATGAGCTGACATATAGATACCCACCAGCTCTTTCTCACGGTTAAGGCGCTCCAGCAGGGGCCATTCAGGAGCATCGGGGATTGTAGGAGTAGCTATGAGCTCCGTGTGCCCCATGTCACCAAAGAGTGAGAACTGTGACTCCATACGATCAGTCTGGTAACGGGTTCCGTACCGTACCAGCACGTCACTGAACACCTCATTCTTGCCACAAGGCTGTACAAACTGCTCACGTCTAATCTCGGGGAAACAGTCAAACGCACCGGCCATGGCCAGATTCTCTATGTTCTTGCGGTTGCAGGCACTCAGGTTTACACGCTGCACGAAATCAAATATGCTCTTGTACGGTCCGTTTGCGTTACGCTCGCTCACTATGGCCGATACCGCGTTCTCACCCACTCCCTTGACAGATGCCATGCCAAAACGGATATCACCCTTGGCGTTGACACCAAATCGGGGCACGCTCTCGTTTACATCAGGTCCAAGTACGTTTATACCCATGGACTTGCACTCATCCATAAGCTTGGTGACCTCAGTTATATCACCGGCGCGGCTCAGCACCGCAGCCATATACTGTGACGGGTAGTTGGCCTTGAGGTAGGCCGTCTGGTAGGCTACCCATGAGTAGCATGTGGCATGTGACTTGTTGAACGCGTATGATGCAAATTTCTCCCAGTCGGCCCATATCTTTTCAAGCACCTTGGGGTCATGACCATTAGCCTTTCCGCCCTCAATGAACTTGGGTTTAAGGTGATCCAGTTTGTCCTTGAGTTTCTTACCCATGGCCTTACGCAGGGTATCACTCTCACCACGTGTAAAGTTGGCAAGCAAGCGTGACAGCAGCATGACCTGCTCCTGATATACCGTGATGCCGTAGGTATCCTTGAGGTATCGGTCCATTACGGGGATATCATACTCGATAGGCTTACGGCCCAGTTTACGGTCAATAAAGTCTGGGATATAATCCATAGGTCCCGGACGGTACAGGGCGTTCATGGCAATCAGGTCCTCAAACACTGACGGCTGCAGCTCACGCAGGTATTTCTGCATACCGGGCGATTCAAACTGGAACGTACCTATGGTTCGGCCATCGCAGTAAAGCTGGAAGGTCTTCTTGTCATCTATGGGTATCTTCTCTATGTCAAGGTCTATGCCAAGGCTTGACTTTATGTTCTCAACGGCCTCCTTGATGATGGACAGGGTCTTGAGGCCCAGGAAGTCCATCTTGATAAGGCCGGTATCCTCAATCACGCTGCCCTCATACTGCGTTACCAGCAGACGGTCACCGGTATCCTTATCGGTAGCCCATGATACAGGCACCCAGTCAGTCACGTCGTCACGGCAGATGATGGTACCGCAGGCATGAACGCCGGTGCCGCGAACGTTACCCTCAAGCATCTTGGCAAACTGGATGGTCTTGCGCAGTTTCTCATCGGATGATGCGGCGGCCTGCTGCAGTTCAGGTACACATTCCAGCACGTTGCTCAGATTCATCTTACGCGGTTTTCCGTTGGGATCATCGGGCAGACGGTCAGGTATGGCCTTGCAGAGGTTGTTCGATATATCCAGCGGCACCTCCAGCACGCGCGCCACATCCTTGATGGCCATCTTGGTAGCCATGGTGCCGTATGTTATGATATGGGCAACCTTTTCCTTTCCGTATTTCTCAGTTACCCACTGGAGCACGCGTCCGCGGCCGTCATCATCAAAGTCCACATCGATATCAGGCAGTGATATACGGTCAGGGTTAAGGAAACGCTCAAACAGCAGGTCATACTTGATAGGGTCAATCTGTGTGATTCCCAGGCAGTATGCCACAGCCGATCCTGCGGCCGATCCACGACCCGGTCCTACCGATACGCCCAGTTCCGTGCGGGCTGCGTTTATGAAGTCCTGCACTATGAGGAAGTAACCCGGGAAACCCATAGTCTTCATGATGTGGAGCTCAAACTTGAGCTGTTCCATCACGCTCTCTGATATGGGGTCACCGTAACGTACCTTAGCGCCCTTGAAGGTCAGCTCGGCCAGATAGTCAGCCTCCAGTTTTATGCGGTACAGCTTATCATAGCCGCCCAGCTTCTTTATCTTCTTGTCGGCATCCTCTTTTGACATCACGGTATCACCATGCTCATTGCAGGTGAACTCCTTAAAGAGGTCCTCCTCGGTCAGGCGCTGACGGTACTCATCCTCCGTTCCGAACTCAACCGGGATGGCAAAGTTAGGCATGATGGGCGGATGGTTGATGGAGTACTCCTCAACCTTGTCCAGTATCTCTACCGTTCCGGCAAGGGCCTCGGGCACATCCTCAAACAGACGGTTCATCTCCTCTGTGGTCTTGAACCACTCCTGCTTGGAGTAACGCATCAGGTTGGGGTCATCAGGGGTACGTCCGGTTGAGAGGCATATCAGCAGCTCGTGGGCATCGGCATTCTCCTCATCCAGGAAATGGACATCATTGGTGCAGACCATCTTGATGCCGAACTTGCGCGACATCTCAATGAGATGGCTGTTTACGTTCTGCTGCAGCGGGAAAGCCTCATGGTTGGCGTTGGGCACGGTTGCCTTATGACGCTGCAGCTCCAGGTAGTAGTCCTCACCAAAGAGGTTATGGAACCACTGCACCACCTGCTCAGCCTCATCTATCTTACCTGCAGTGATCAGTTTGGGGACCTCACCGCCCAGACATGCCGAGCAGCATATTATACCCTCGTGATATTTCTCCAGGTCATATTTGTCAGTACGTGGATGTGAGTAGAATCCGTCCATCCAGGCCCTTGACACAATCTTTATAAGGTTATGGTAGCCTTTCTCATTCTTGGCCAGCAGGATAAGGTGGTAGTTGGCGCCGTCCAGTTCCTTGCTCTCACGCTGCTCCTTGCGGCGTGGCGCCACATATACCTCACAGCCTATGATAGGCTTGAAATGCCTGCCCTCCTCCTTAAGCTTGTCATTGACCTTATCGCAGTAGTTCTTGAACTCCTTGATGCCCATCATGTTGCCGTGATCGGTTACGGCAACACCTTTCATACCATCTGCTATTGCCTTGTCAACCAGCTTCTTAATGTTGGTCTGACCGTCAAGCAGAGAGTACTGTGTATGGACATGAAGGTGTACAAAGTCCTGCATATGGAGTTAAGGTCTAAAATTTTTTTAAAGATACTTTCTATCATCAAGAGAGACTATCACGGTCAGCCCAAAGTTTTCAACAGATTTCGCAGTGACAGCCCAAGAATGCCTCAGCAATAAAATACACTACAATTAGTATGCCATTGTTCCGTAAATTGTTTTATCTTTGTGAATCATTAACACTGCAGACATGGCCGCAAACAACGGAAAGAGAACCAAAATTAACCCAGAAGGAAAGCAAACACTTATCCTGGTGGCACTTATCCTTCTCTGTGTCAATCTCCCATTGTTCCTTACACCAGCCTACGGTTGGTGGTCATACGTAGTGTTAGGCATATCACTCTTCTTTGCATGGTTTTTCCTGTTCTTTTTCCGCAATCCGGTACGCAGGTTCCCCAGCGATGACCTTGAAGGCGTTGTAGTAACACCGGCCGACGGCACCATTGTAGCCATAGAAGAGGTAGATGAGACTGATTATTTCCAGGACCGCCGCATAGTAGTTTCCATTTTCATGAGCGTGTTCAGCGTTCATGCCAACTGGTTCCCGGTAAACGGCACAGTAACTAAGGTGGAGCATCAGGACGGCAATTTCTACGCCGCATTCAAGCCTAAGGCCAGCACAGAGAACGAGCGTTCACTTGTAGTCATCAAGACCGATGACGGCAAGGAGATCATGCTGCGTCAGATAGCCGGTGCGCTGGCACGCAGGGTTGTCACCTACTGCAAGCCCGGTGACAAGAGCCGCATCAACGAGCACCTGGGATTTATAAAATTCGGATCCAGAGTTGACATATTCCTGCCTGTTGACAGTCTGGTCTGCGTCAAGCTCAACCAGAAAGTCAAAGCCGATATCACAGTTCTGGCAAAACTTTCTTAAACTATGGCAAACAGCATAACAAGACATATTCCAAATACCATAACATGCTGCAACCTGCTTTCAGGCTGCATGGCAGTAATGGCCGCTTTCCATGCCGATGCATGGAACACCCTCATCTGGGTAGTTGCAGGTGCACTCTTTGATTTCTGTGACGGTCTGTCGGCCCGCGCCCTCAAGGCATACTCACCGATAGGAAAGGAGCTGGATTCACTGGCAGACCTGGTTACGTTCGGTCTTGCGCCCGCCATGCTGTGCCTCATGACACTGCGCCAGTTCAGTTACCCATGTGATTGCCTTGCCACCGCCTACCCATACATCGGCCTGGCACTGGTAGTATTTGCAGCCCTGCGTCTTGCCAAGTTCAATACTGACGAGCGTCAGACATCATCATTCCTGGGTCTGGCAGTACCTGCCAACGCCCTGTTCTGGTGCGGTCTGTTCCAGCTTAATCTTGACGTGATTCCGGCAGCCCAGTGGATCATTGGTGCTCTGGTAATACTGTTTGCAGGCCTCATGGTAAGTGAGATACCCATGTTCTCACTCAAGTTCAAGAGTCTCAAATGGGCCGACAACAAGGTCCGTTTCATATTCCTCATCGTGTCAGTGATACTCATTATCCTGCTGCATGAGAGAGGTCTTGCGGCCGTAATAGGCTGGTATATCATCCTGTCAATTCTGACAAAAGGTCAGCATTAATCGCGGGGCATGGTTTTTGCCCTCTCTTTTATAAAACGGACATAACAGATGATTATACTTATACTCACCATATTATTTATAGTACTGTTTGTACTGCTTGCAGTTCTCACATTCGCACGTGACCTGCTGGCTAGCATCCTGAGTTCAATTGTTGGCATATTCCGCAAGGGAAACCGCAAAGAGAGAACTGATGATGGCCGTCAGACCGTACGCAGGCGTGCACGCTCCAAGAAGAAAGTTCTGTCAGACTCAGACGGAGAATACGTTGATTTTGAGGAAATCAAGAAATAGCAGAGAGGGGGGCCAAAGGAGACTGTTCTGTTGGCCCCTCTTACTCGCTTAGTTCAGTCTCACCAAGGTACCGATAATAGTGCCAGCAGTGCTCTCACCCTCAAGAGATACGCGGGTAGAGCCGTCAACTACGTCGATGTACCAGGTTAAGGCGCGTCCATCGTTCGTCTTAGCCATCTGTTTGAATGCCATAGCGGATGCATCGAACATCCAACCGTCATCACTCACGGATGAAGGAATTATATCCAATACATAGATAGTGACATCATCATTCCAGGTAATGTTAACCTCATCGGGCTGTGTCTTGGAGAGGTCAAAACGGCGTAACTTGTCAGGGAAAAGAGAACCGTTGGACACAATCTCATATGCCACCCCGTCATAATAGTAGCTATCATATCCGGGATAACCGGCCGGCAGAGCCTCAGAGGTAAGGATCCCGTTCTCAGGATCAAAGAAACAACGGTATCCCTGGTTAATCCATGAGGCAGTGGTGCCTGTGAACATCCTGAGCTGGAAATCACCGAACTGGAAGGTGGGGATATAGGATGCATTGCCCGACACCTCAGCAACCTTGCGGTCAGCATACGGGATCAGACGTCCCATGTACTCCAAAACCGATACGGTCCAAAGGGCGGTATGGTACTCCTGAGTGTCCTGACCATCTTTACCCTGTCCGTCTTTCTTGCCGCCTCCGTAATCATCATACTGATCATTAGCAGGTCCGTCATAACTCTTTACATAATACTCGCCGTTCAGGATAAAGGCAGGTGAGAGTTGCAACTCAGTACCCTCAGGTGATGCCACCGCTGATATTGAAGTAACCTTGAGCTCGGGATCAATTACAACAGGGTTGTTATCGATTACGGCAAAAACCTTACCGTTGTTCAGTCCGGCAACCATACTTGCGCTGATGCCATTGGATGTGAGTGTAATTACATCAAGCGTATTGCCACGGTCTTTAAGAAGGAGCACCGGCTCACCGTCACCGATGCCTGCCAACGCTACGATATCCTTACCTACTGCGTCAATCCTTCCTTTGGCGTCATTGAGACTCATCTGGCTCCAGTGGCGGCCGGCCTCCTGAGTCCACTCAAACAGAGCTCCATCGGAACGGCGTATAAGGAAGAACTTGTCCCTGGGGGTGTTGTTCAGAATGTAGGATACAGCCTTTCTGATAGGATTGGTGTAAGCCAGATCCTGCCATCCCGGATAATCATAGTTGCAACTGGTGAGCATTATCCAGGTCTTTCCTATAGGAATGATGCTCTTGGCCGTGAGACGCATGTTGGCCTTAAGTTTCTGAGATACCTCATCATCATCGCCAGCCACATCGAGAGTGTATTCCACCTCGACCATGGAGCCATCAGCTGTCACCTTGTAGAGGACACCCTCAACGGTAACACCGGCATCGGCCTTAGTGGATGAACTGCCATATCCCAGACCCAGTGCCGTGGCGCCGGAGATATCGGCCTTACGGAATGTTACGCCGCTAACGCTTGATCCTTCATCGTCATTATTGCACGATGCCAGCACAAGAGCGGCCAATGCCGTGAAAAGAAAGAATTTAGTCCTCATAAGTCATTATTAATTAGGTTGTAAAAAGCAAATGGCAGAGACCCCGGTTACTTATGAACCAGGGTACCTATAGGCTCGCCGGCCATTACCTTCTTAAGGTTGCCGGGAATATCCATGTTGAACACATAGATGGGCAGGTCATTCTCCTTACACATGGTTGTTGCGGTAAGGTCCATTACCTTGAGGTTGCGGTTGTATATCTCATCGAAAGTGATTTCATCAAACTTTGTGGCTGTGGGATCCTTCTCGGGATCGGCAGTGTAGACGCCGTCCACGCGGGTACCCTTGAGCATTACATCGGCCTCAATCTCGATGCCGCGCAGTGATGAACCGGTATCGGTAGTGAAATAGGGATTGCCGGTGCCGCCTACCAGGATGGCAACCTTACCCGCTTTCATTGCGTCAATGGCTTTCCACTTGCTGTAGAGCTCACCTATAGGCTCCATGCGGATTGCGGTAAGAACGGTGTTGGGGCAATCGACCGATGTCAGGGCCGAGCTCAAACCCAGGCCGTTGATCACGGTTGCAAGCATACCCATCTGATCACCCTTGACGCGGTCAAAACCCTTGCCGGCACCCTTGAGGCCGCGGAATATGTTACCTCCACCAATCACGATGCCTATCTCCACGCCCATGTCATGGATCTCCTTGATCTGCTGTGCATACTCACCCAGACGCTTCTCGTCTATTCCGTAACGCTGCTCACCCATCAGGCTCTCGCCGCTGAGCTTGAGCAATATCCTCTTGAATCTTGCCATACTTCTATTTTTTTGCGAATTTACTCATTTATTTGGCAGGATGAACAGCACCTGCTTGAATTCATAGACCCGATGCTCACCGCTGCGGGTAAGGAGCATCAGGCAGCCATCGGGACGGATGCCCTCTATGCATGCCTCGAACTCTCCTTGTGCATCACGGAACTTATGGTACCCTTCGCGGCGGTACAGACGATCCCGGTACAGACGATCCACATCGGCCCTATCCGCATCCGATGTACGCTCCATATAACCGATAAAACGCTCCACGATGTCACTGAGCAAGGCATCACGGTCATAATCCCGGCCGGTAATGTTCTTGAGCGATATTGGGTTGGGAGCATCACTCACAAAGACCTCCTGGTTCACGTCCAGGCCCACGCCTGCCACAGTATCCAGTATGCGGTCACCCTGCAGCGTATTCTCAATCAGTATGCCGGCCATCTTAAAGTCATTCCAATAGACATCATTTGACCATTTGACCGATACACCGCCGGCAAACTCCGGTCCGATTGCCGCAATTACTGCATCCGATGTAGCAAGCGCTATAGCCTGGGATATATAGAACTGGTCCCTGACCTTTATGCCCGATGGGTGCGCCAGTATGCTGAACAGCAGGTTCTTGCCCTGCTCTGACTCCCAGGTATTGCCCTTCTGTCCTCGACCGGCCGTCTGGAAATCTGCCACCGCAACCTCATAATCATAGGCGGGATCACCGCCGTTAAGTTCACGCAGATAGGTGTTTGTTGAACCTATGCTGTCACTCCTGTGCCACTTTATCCTACTCATCATTCTACCGGCGGAAAGAACGCCTGCTCTATATGTTCCAATTTGAATTCACCCTTATCAACCACGATTGACACCACATCAAACCTGACATCCTTGTCAATCCGGTTGTAACGTATGTATGCATCGGCAGAGTTTACTATACGGCGAATCTTGCGGTCATTGATAAAATCCTCCGGATCACCCCAATCGGTGGTTGTGCGGGTCTTTACCTCAACAAACACCACGGTATCATCCTTTGTAGCCACCAGATCCAGGTCCTTATGGCCGCAATGCCAGTCACGGTCAAGGATGACATACCCCTTGTCCTCAAGGTATTTAGCAGCCATCTCCTCGCCTTCCTTACCCAGTATGTTGTGTTCGGCCATGCATATTCGTTTTTTATAAGGCAAAAATAGGCATTATTCGCGGCATATTCATCAAAAAATCAATACCTTCGTATCCAACTATGAAGAAGGAAGTATCCACAAGGACAGAACGCTACAGTTTTCTGGTCAATCCTGATGAGAAGCAGATGATTGAGAATTATCTGCGCAAGTACAAGATCCAGAACCGCAGCCGTTGGATGAGAGAGACTCTCATCACTTTCATCATCAAGAATCTTGATCAGGATTACCCCACCCTTTTTAACGAGCAGGAGATGCGCCGATGACACAGGAGGAGCAGGACATACGGTTCATGAAAATGGCGCTGGATGAGGCTAAGGCAGCAGCTGCAGAGGGTGAGATTCCTGTAGGTGCCATCGTGGTCTGCAAGGGCATGGTCATAGCGCGCGCCCACAACCTGACAGAGACCCTGACTGATGTCACCGCACATGCCGAGATGCAGGCCATCACAGCAGCCGCCTCTTATCTGGGTGGCAAATACCTGGACCAGTGCACCCTCTACGTAACGCTTGAGCCCTGCGTCATGTGTGCGGGGGCTATAGGATGGTCTCAGCTGGGGCGCCTGGTCTACGGTGCCAGCGATGAGAAACGCGGCTACACCCTCTTTGCCCCCAAGGCTCTCCATCCCAAGACGGAGGTCACATCGGGTGTATTGGCCGATGAGTGCGGTGGGATAGTTCAGGAGTTTTTTCGTAAGAAGAGATAAAGGACTCGCTGCTTCGCTTCGCTCGTTTTTTTTCGCTTTACGGCCTTACGGCCTTAAGCGTCAGGATGGAATCCTATCTGCGTATTAGAAACAACCTTTTTTTAGTTTGGGGCGGCGACGCCCCAAACCCGTTCCGCGGTATTCCATACCGCTCCACTCTGCCGGCCTTCCAGGCCGGGTAAAACGGGATCCCGACAACGCTTCGCTGTCGGGATTCCGTTTTACTGGGTGCAACTGGAAACCGTGCTAGTGTGTAGAGCTGGAAACCGAGTGCAGATTTGGGTCACGCACGGGGAAACGCAGGTGCGGTTGTATTTATAAATCTTTGCGGTATTTACCTTCCTCTTCGTCAGAGAGCATGCTGAGGTAGCTGGTGTAACGGGAGAGATGTATCTTACCCTCCTCGACCGCACGTTTAACGGCACAGTCGGGCTCGTTGGTGTGCAGGCAGTTGCCGTAACGGCAATCGGCGGAATATTTGAAAATCTCGGGGAAATAATGGCTGATCTCCTCATGCTCCATATCGAACGTGCCGAACCCTTTTATTCCCGGTGTGTCAATGATCCAACCGCCCTCAGGCAGGGCAAACATCTCGGAGAACGTGGTGGTATGCATACCGGTATCATGTTTCTCGGAGATATCGCCGGTACGCTGGTTGAGCTCAGGCAGGATACGGTTTACAAAGGTGCTCTTACCTACCCCAGAGTTGCCCGATATGAGCGACACCTTACCCTTGAGCAGAGCCCTGACATCATCCACGCCGGTGCCGTGCAGAGCATCGCACTCCACACACTCATAACCTATGCCACCATAGAGCGATGCCAGTTCATCGGCCGTAGCACGGTCTTGGGCCGAGTAGAGGTCCGATTTGTTGAACACCAGCACCACCGGGACGCGGTACGCCCAGGCCGATGCCAGAAAACGGTCTATGAATACTGTAGATGTAACAGGATGGTTCACAGTCACCACCAGCAGGCACTGGTCCAGGTTGCAGGCCAGGATATGTGACTGTTTGGAAAGATTAGAGGAACGCCGGATAATATAGTTCCTGCGCTCCTCTATATTTGTAATATATGCCGGCTCACCGTCACGTGCCGGAGCAAACTCCACATAGTCACCTACGGCTATGGGGTTGGTGCTCTTTATGCCTTTTATGCGGAAAGTTCCCTTTATGCGGCACTCCTGGTCACGACCGTCATCGGTACGTACCAGATAGCTGCTGCCTGTATTCCTGATAACGAGTCCGCGCATCTAAAAGCGTTAGACGGTCATGATCTCTTTCTCCTTCTCGGCAAAGAGCTCATCGGCCTTCTTGATGTATTTGTCATGCAGCTTCTGCAGCTTCTCCTCGGCATCCTTCTCGGCATCCTCAGGCAGTCCGTCCTTCTGAGCCTTCTTAAGGGTATCCAGAACGTTACGACGGGTGTTGCGGATGGATATCTTTGACTCCTCGCTAACCTTGCCGCTCTGCTTCACCAGGTCACGACGGCGCTCCTCGGTAAGGGGCGGGATGGCCAGGCGGATAACCTCACCGTTGTTGGTAGGCATGATACCTACGGGTGAGTCTATGATGGCTTTCTCAATAACCTTGATCATGTTCTTATCCCAAGGACGGATAGCTATCGTGCGGGCATCGGGAGTGGAGAGTGCGGCTACATTGTTCAGCGCAACCATTGATCCGTAAGAGTCCACGCGGATATCATCAAGAATACGGATATTGGCCTTACCGGCACGGATATGTGCGAACTCATCTTCAAGATGCATGATGGACATTTCCATCTGCTCCTCAGCCTCGTTGAGACAATTGTTTACATCAAACATAGTGGTGTCTTTTAGTTTGTCATAGCTTTGTGTAGCACAAAGATAGTTTAATTTTGTTCATAAAGCCATATATAATTAGTAAATTTGCAAGGCTAACCCCAATGGAACCGATGCTGACCAATAATATGCAGATTCTTGACAGATTCGCCCCCATATCACTTGAGGAGATGTCGTCAATCCGCCTTATGAACAGGACGGACAGCAAGTATTTGGCCAATGAGCAGCAACTCATGCAGCTGCTGGAGATGGCATCGGGAGAGTACATGGTACAGTCCATGGCAGACCGCAGGATGTCGGAGTACCGCACGCTCTATTTTGATGACAAGGACAATATCATGTACCTTAACCACCACAACAGGCGTCTCACCCGCCAGAAAGTACGCATACGCACTTATGTTGACACCCAGGACAGTTTCTTTGAGATCAAGCTCAAGAACAACCACGGGCGCACCAAGAAGAAACGTATCCATCTGAACGGGGCCGATACCTACGTACAGGACGGAGCCGCCGAGTTCCTGGCCAGCCACACCATGCTACCACTTACACTCAGCGACATCACGCCCAAGCTTTCAAACCATTTCACGCGCATCACGCTGGTAAACAACGCCAAGACAGAGCGTCTTACCATAGACCGTGAGCTCTCATTCCACAATGAGGTGACAGGCCTGGACCGCAGCATGGACAATCTGGTGGTAATTGAGGTAAAGCGTGACGGCAACACATATTCCCCTATCCAGGAGCTGCTGCGCCAGGTGCGTATATTCCCCTGCGGATTCAGCAAATACTGCATCGGAATGGCACTAACCACTCCGGGACTTAAGAGGAATCTGTTCAATGAAAGGATCAGAAAAATAGAAAAACTTACATCAATATGCTATTAAACATTCTAGCTCCGCTTGCAAGCGGACTCAGCCAGTTGGCTGCAACCGCATCTGATGAGGCCGAACTGTTCGGCGATGAGACCGAGGGACTGCTCTCCACCCTGGGAGCCACCCCTTTCTGGCCCGTATGGTCCAGCATCTGGGAAATGGTATTCCGTCTGCTCATCAATGTCATCACTATCGGAATAATAGTTCATGCATTCTACTACCCCAAGGCCAAGAGACGTGACTATTATTTCACCTTCTCAATCATAGGAGTAAGCATATTCCTGCTCATATATCTCATGGGCGGAGTCAAGCTTAAGATAGGGTTCGCGCTGGGTCTGTTTGCCATATTCGGCATCATCAAGTACCGTACCGAGCAGGTTCCCATCCGTGAGATGACCTATATGTTCGTGATCATCGCCGTAGCCGCCATAAACGGTCTGGCCACCAGCGTAAGCTACTTTGAGCTGCTGGGAACCAACCTGATATTCATCATTGCGCTGGCCATCTGCGAGAACACCAAGTGGATGAAACACGTCCCCTCCAAGCTTATCAAGTATGACAACGTGAGCCTGATAGCCCACGGCCGTGAGGATGAGCTCAAGGCCGACCTGGAGAAGCGCCTGGGGCTCAAGATCATCCGCGTTGAGGTAGGCAACGTTGATTTCCTCAAGGATTCCGCCATCATCAAGATCTATTACGAGCCCATCATGGATGAGTTCGGCACCATAGATACAGTAATGAAAACCGGTAAAATAAAATGAGACGCTCACTTGTCATAGCACTCTTCACGCTGGCTCTTGCCATGCCGCTCACAGCCCAGACCACCTGGGGACTGCGCACGGGCATCGGGGCCGAAAAGAAGATAACCAAGGGTCTGGATGCCGGCGTTGAATTCAAGTATCATCAGGCCGATGATTTCAAGAGCACTGACCGTTGGAGCGTAGGCGTGTCATTGAGCAAGCGCCTGTACCGCAACCAGGCCAAGACATTTAACGTCAAGGCCGGACTGGGTTACAAGTACCTCAATGTCTACAACAGTTGGACAACCAAATACAAGGATGACCCCACCCTGGGAATTGAAGACGGACTTGACCCGCAATACTACCTGAGCAACAACTACGACTTCAATTATTCCGATACCTATGTAGACCACCGTCACCGCATCACCGCATCGCTCCAGGCATCGGGCCAACTGGGACGTTTCAAGGTATCACTGCGTGAAAGCTACCAGTTCACCCACACTGACAGCGTAGAGTATGACAAAGTGAAATACCGCTACAAGGACGGCAAGTGGAAAGACCCCGAGACCGTAAAGGACGGCAAACCTGCATCAAACAAGAACATGCTGCGCTCCAAGCTGGCGATTGACTATGATATACCTCACTGGAAGTATGATCCATTCATATCATATGAACTGTTCAACAGTCTTGACAACGGTTTTCAGACCCAGAAATCAAGAATTCAGGCCGGCGTGGAATTTTCTATAAATAAAAAACATAACTTTGAAGTTGCATACTTATGGCAGAACCAGCACGACAATGACGAGCCGGCAGGTTCTTTCATATGTCTTGATTACAAGTTCACGTTCTAAGCATAATGAAGAGACTCCTGACACTGACATTGTCCATCCTGCTGGCAGCCACCGCTTTCAGCCAGGACCCGGCCGTCACCGCCCAGGACAGTCTCACCCAAAGCCTTGAACTTGAGAATCTGCGCAAGATAGCGTTCAGGGATGACAGCGTAGTCACCACCTACTCCGACGGTACCACCAAGACCCACAAGCTCCTGGAGAATGAGAAGCTCCAGTTCAGCCTCCCTGACAAGACCGATAAGGGCATAGCCGATGATGAAGTCACCTACACCATCTATGACCTGAGCGGAAGACCCGTCAAGACCCACACCGACAGGAATTCCGACCAGCCGTTTGACCTGAACGACCTCTCATCGGGCATCTATCTGCTCAAAACCGGCAACCGCACAATCAAGATAGTCAAGTAACCCAACCCACTGACAGATATTCCTTTTGGGGCAACACTTTTAAGTAAAAAATCTGAAAAAGTTTGCCCACCTCCATAAAAAGGCATATTTTTGCACCCGCTTAACAGCAATTAGAGGTAGATCCGCTAGCTCAGCAGGTAGAGCACATCCCTTTTAAGGATGGGGTCTCGGGTTCGAACCCCGAGCGGATCAC
>Ga0265298_10004291_pt1 | contig 18308 bp, 13 predicted proteins | sample AusTroGonzalo_MG_3_FD_193486 | JGI IMG/M metagenome (GOLD analysis project Ga0265298, IMG submission 193486) | Bovine rumen microbial communities from tropical cattle in Woodstock, Queensland, Australia - Gonzalo_01 | ecosystem: Host-associated > Mammals > Digestive system > Stomach > Rumen ... | reverse complement strand
AGCGCATACTCTTCCCCATCATCGGACTGCTGCTCACCACATTCATTGTGCCCTCAGGCCTGCCGCTGCTCGGTATGCTATTCTTCGGCAACCTGCTGAAGGAGAGTGGAAAGACCACCCGTCTGGCCAAGACCGCCGGTGCTGCATTGAACGACATCGTCGTGATGCTGCTCGGCCTCACTGTGGGCTGCTCGACGCAGGCTTCTGAGTTCCTCACCATGAACACCGTGTTCATCTTCATCATCGGCGCCTTCGCCTTTGCCATTGCCACGGCATCGGGCGTCTGCTTCGTGAAGTTGATGAATATCTTCCTGCCCAAGGAAAAGAAGCTGAACCCGCTGATTGGCAATGCCGGCGTGAGTGCTGTGCCGATGGCTGCACGCATCTCAAACAATCTCGGCCTGGAATACGACCGCCACAACTTCCTGCTCATGCACGCCATGGGACCCAACGTGGCTGGTGTCATCGGTTCGGCTGTGGCTGCCGGTGCGCTGCTTGGATTCCTGTCGTAGTAGATTACCTATTAACTCCCTAAAATCTCCCAAATATCTCCCTATTAACTCCCTAATATCTCCCTAAACAATGAAGAGAATGATTCTGACTGCCTGCATCGGGCTGGCCTTTGCTGTTGAGACAATGGCCGAAGAGGTGAACGTGACCATTCATGCCAATCAGGGCAACACAACCATCCCCAAGGAAATCTACGGACAGTTTGCCGAGCATCTTGGCTCGTGCATCTATGGCGGACTATGGGTTGGACCCGAGTCGCCCATTCCTAATATCGACGGTTACCGCAAGGACGTGTTCGAGGCCTTGAAGGCGCTGCAGATACCTGTGCTGCGCTGGCCCGGCGGCTGCTTTGCCGACGACTATCATTGGATGGACGGCATTGGTCCTAAGAACCAGCGTCCGTCGCTGCGCAACAACAACTGGGGCGGCACCATCGAAGATAACTCCTTTGGCACGCACGAGTTCCTGAACCTCTGCGAAATGCTGGGATGCGAGCCGTATATCAGCGGCAACGTGGGCAGCGGAACGGTGAAGGAGATGGCTCAGTGGGTGGAATATATGACGAGCGACGGCGATACGCCTATGGCCCGCCTCCGTCGTCAGAACGGGCGCGACAAGGCCTGGCATGTGAAGTTCTTCGGCATCGGCAACGAGGCGTGGGGATGTGGTGGAAACATGTCGCCGGAGTACTACAGCGACGAGTTCCGCAAGTTCAACACCTACCTGCGCGACTATACCGGCAATAAGCTCTACCGTATTGGCAGTGGCGCCTCCGACTATGACTACAACTGGACGAAGGTGCTCATGGAGCGCATCGGCAACCGCATGAACGGCGTGTCGCTGCACTACTATACCTGCTCCGGATGGACCGGAAGCAAAGGATCAGCCACGAAGTTCGACAACGAGCAGTACTACTGGGCACTGGGCAAGTGCCTGGAGATTGAAGACGTCATCAAGCGCCATAAGGCCATCATGGACGAGAAAGACCCGAAGCACAACGTCGACCTGCTGGTCGACGAGTGGGGCACCTGGTGGGACGAAGAGCCGGGAACCATTGCCGGACACCTCTATCAGCAGAACGCCCTGCGCGACGCGTTCGTCGCTGCTCTGTCGCTCAACGTGTTCCATCGTCATACCGACCGCGTGAAGATGGCCAACATTGCCCAGGTGGTGAACGTGCTGCAGTCGATGATTCTCACCGACACCGAGGGGACGGGTCACATGGTGCTCACGCCTACCTACCACGTGTTCCAGATGTACACGCCGTTCATGGAGGCTACCTATCTGCCTGTCGACCTGAAGAGCGAGACCATCAAGGTGCGTCACGAATACTTCACGGAGAAAGACGAGACCAAGGATGACGGCTACCGCACACTGCCCTTAGTGAGCGCTTCGGCAGCAAAGACCAAGGGCGGCAGCATTGTCATCTCGCTTACCAACGTCAGCCTTGACAAGGCTCAGGAGCTCAACATCAGCCTTGACGGTGTTACAGCCAAGAGCGTCACGGGACGTATACTTACCAGCAAGAACGTGGCCGACTTCAACGACTTCAACAATCCCAACCGCGTGCAGCCTGCTGAATTCAAGGATGCTAAGCTGAAGAAAGGCAACCTCACGGTGAAGCTGCCTGCCAAGTCGATTGTGGTGCTGGAAGTGAAATAAGACTAACCGAAGAGTGCACGTAAAGCCTCCTCTACCTTGCGCACAGGGTGGAGGAGGATTTTGTATCTCTTGGCGTTGATGCCCGACAGGTTGTAGCGCGGGACGATGATGTCGGTGAAGCCCAGCTTCTCGGCCTCGGCAATGCGCTGCTCAATGCGACTTACGGGGCGCACCTCGCCGCTTAATCCCACCTCGCCTGCCATGCACCATCCGGCGTCGATGGGCGTATCGACGTTGCTCGACAGCACGGCGGCAATCACCGAGAGATCCATGGCCATGTCGGTAACGCGCAACCCGCCGGCAATGTTCAGAAAGACATCTTTCTGTGCCAGCTTGAACCCCACGCGTTTCTCAAGCACGGCCAGCAGCATGTTCAGCCGTCGCTGGTCGAAGCCCGTGGCCGACCGCTGCGGTGTGCCGTAGGCTGCCGTCGATACCAGCGCCTGCGTCTCAAGAAGAAACGGTCGAACGCCTTCGATGGCACAGCTGATGGCAATGCCCGACAGCCCCTCATGGTCGGTTGTAAGCAGCAGCTCCGACGGGTTTGACACCTGCCGCAGTCCCTGTTGCCGCATCTCGTAGATGCCCAGCTCAGACGTGGAGCCGAAGCGGTTTTTTATGCTGCGCAGGATGCGGTACATATAGTGCTGGTCGCCCTCGAACTGGATGACCGTGTCGACAATGTGTTCAAGAATCTTTGGGCCGGCCAGCGTGCCCTCTTTTGTGATGTGGCCGATGAGGATGACGGGCGTGCCGCTCGATTTGGCAAAGCGCAGCAGTGCCGCCGCGCATTCGCGTACCTGACTGATGCTACCCGGCGACGAATCCACCTCCTCGGTCGAAATGGTCTGAATGGAGTCGATAACCACCAGTTCGGGGTGCGTCTCCTTTATCTGTTCGAAGATGGCTTCCAACGACGTCTCGCAGAGTATGAACAGGTTTTCACCATACGGCACGGATGGTGGTGTCGCAGTAGCTTTACTGTCCGTGGAAACAGTGGCGGGGGAGCGGAACCCGATTCTCTCGGCACGCATCTTCAGCTGATGCGCACTCTCTTCGCCGCTTACGTAGAGGATGCGGCGCTCGGGCATATTCAGGATGGTTTGCAGCGTGAGCGTCGACTTGCCGATGCCTGGCTCACCGCCAAGCAGAACGATGCTTCCCACCACCAAGCCGCCGCCAAGCACGCGGTTGAGCTCCTCGTCGTGAAGGTCTATGCGAGGGTCGTCGTGACTGCTGATGTCGTTCAGCCGGAGCACGCGGTTGCCGTCGTGTCTGGCCGTGCGAACGCTGGCAGCTGCCGACCGTGCGGCAAGTGTGCCTGTCTCTGATGCTATTCGCAGCTCCTTGAACGTGTTCCACTGCCCGCAAGCAGGGCATTTGCCAATCCACTTGGCCGACTCCTGCCCACAGTTCGAGCATACATATACTGTTTTGTCTTTTGCCATCTGCCCTATGAATGATTACCGGGCCATGATGTTGATGATAGCCATGACGTCGCCGACATTGACTTGGCCGTCGTTGTTCACGTCGCCCTTGCTCTTGTTCAAACCTGATGTCTGGCCAGCCATGATGTTGATGACCGCCATGATGTCGCCTACGTTCACCTTACCGTCGTTGTTCACGTCGCCGGTAATGTCAGACTCTTCGGCGGGTTCGGGCGTGGCATCGGCGGCAATCTGTATTGGTGACGGCTGGTCGTAGTAGTGGCCGTCGCCCAACTGGCCGCTGTCGTTCTTTCCCCATGTCCACAGCGTGCCGTCTTTCTTCAGGGCAATGGTATGCTCGCCGCTGGTGGTGACCTTCGACACGTTGTCAAGCACCATCGTCGGTGTGTCGTGGACAGACCACAGCGTGCCGTCGGTCTTGATGGCGAAGGCCAGTTCACCACACGCACTGATTTTCTTCACTCCGTCCAATATCTTGTTAAGTGTGCCGTTGATGGGACTTGACCAAAGAACATTCTTGTTGTCAATGGCATACAGGTGTCCGGAGGAGATTACCACTTGCTTGATGCCGCCGGTCAGCATTCGCTTCTTTGACTGCTGTCGGGGACGGTTCACCCACAGCGAGCCGTCGTTCATGACGATAGCCGACCAGTCGCCATCGGCCACTACGTCGCTCACATCTGTGTCGATCTGTTTGGGTTTGTAGGAATCATCGGCGGTAGCATCGCACAGCTGACCATTGTTGTTACGCCCCCAGGCGTAAAGAACACCTTTGGTGGTTAGGGCAAGGGAATGCTCGTTGCCTACAGCAACGCGGCTTACTATTATCTTGTCGCCATTCTCGTCCTTCTCCTCAATGAGACGCTGGCGCGGTCGGCTGATATGGTCGATGTCGGGGTCTTCGCCTAATTGGCCGTAGTTGTTCTTGCCCCAAGTGTAAAGCTCGCCGTCGGTGGTTACTACCAACGTGTGGCAGTTGGCTGTTGCCAGTTGCTTGATATAGAGCTGCTTGGTGCTGGAGTTGATTTGTGCGCCGCGCTTAATGACATCCTCGCCGAAGCCTAACTGCCCGTCCTTGTTGCCGTTGTAGCCAAAGCCCCACAGCGTCCTGTCTTTCTTGATGACGAACACGCCGTTGACACATGTAATCACTTCGGCACAATCTGTCATGCCCGATGGCTGCACCATCTCTGTGTGAGTCTTGTTCTCGCCGGTTCCTAACTGGTAGTTCTGGTTGCGGCCCCAGGCCCATAGCGTGCCGTCGTTCTTAATCCAATATGACGACCGTTCGCCCGTGGCTATCTCGCCGGCGCTCATTTGCTGTATGCCGGCACTTGTGAGCAGCAGGGCTGCCAACAGATAACGGAATGTGCTGTGGATGCTCATGGCGGAGGCAAACGCAGCCTTTGTCTTTGCTTTCATTGGAATAACGTTCTTCATGACTGTATTTGGTATTGTTTATTAGTTTGTATGATTCGTTGCGATACGATGGGCGGATCAGCTGTTGTGCTCAGTATGGATAAAGTCGGTATTCTTGTGGTCGATGTGCAGGATATTCTTCAGCATACGGAGCACAAGTCCTGGAATGGAGAATACTTTGCTGAACGAGCGGGTGCGCAGCTGCGCCGGGATGGCGATGAAAAGGGCAATAGCAAGTATGACCAGCAGCACCCACCATTTGGCGCACCATGCGGGTACGAGAATGGTCATCACTACGGAGATGAACCCCAGCAGCACAATGAGTATGGAGCGGGGAATAAGCGCCTGTTGTATGGTCTTGTCTACGAAGTTGATGCGGCCATGGACGATGGCCGACGGAATCTTTGGCAGCTGACTGAGCAGGCTCTGTACCTGGGCTGTCATCCACCGCATGCGCTGGCGCTGGAAGTTGTCCTGATTGCTCACTTTCTCGTCGAACACGTGGATGTCGGGAGCATACTTGATGAACACGCCCTGATGTAGCAGCAGGGCTTCCATTTCGCGGTCTTCGCCTGCGGTGGTGAGCTGGAACACGTTCTGGCAGAACAGTTTGTAGCTGAAGCACATGCCTGAGCCGATGAGTGCCGACGAGAGGCCGAGGCGGTTGTGGGCTTTGCGGAAGATGGTGTTGTTAATCTCTTCTGAGGCACCGTCGAGCACAGCCACATCGTTGTTGGCATTCTTGGCACAGCGGTGACACTGGATGGCATCGTAGACGGAGCACAGCACATTGAGCTGTGACAGGAATTCGGGGCGTACCACGTTGTCTGCATCGAGTACCACTACGTTGTCGAAGTCGCCGGGCACTTCGTTGATGGCATACTGCATGGCCTTTGCCTTGGAACTCTTCTCGAAGACCGGCTGCAGCAGGCGGATGGGGTAGGTGGCCAGCAGTTGGTTCGTCTCGTCTTTCATGTGGTCGGAGATGACGGCCACCGTATAGTTGCTGTTGGGGTAATCCTGCATTAGGAATTGGTCAACGGCGTTGACGATGACACGGTCTTCGTTGTAGGCGGGAAAGAGCACGAGGAACTTGCTCATCTTGGTTTTTAGCGCTGCGGCATGGATGGCCACCTGATCTTCCTTGTCGTAAAACAGCGAAATGATGGCAAAGAAAGCGACATAGGCTACCGACCCTGCTGCTATAATCCACAGGGTGATGTCGATAATATGAAGGATGTCCCAGAACATAGGCGTTTTCGTTTGGGTAATGAGTTATTGTTTACGTCTGAATTTGTCTCTGATTTTCCGGATGATGATGCCGGCAGTAGCAATGGGTAGCGTAATGAAGTCTTTGTCCCAGTGCTTGTCGACCATGTAGTTGGGGGTGGCTATAGCCATGGCTAAGCCAAAGAAGAAGGCAAGCAGCCACCAGAGCAGCGCCGCCTTGAGCCGCACGAAGGGCACCACCACGCTCATAAACATGATGATGGTCAGGGCGATGGTTCGTGGCAACAGCATCCACTGGATGATCTTATCTGCCCAGTCGTACTGCCTGGACAGGAGAGCCGAAGGCAGGAAGCGGATGTTACTGAAGATGCTCCTGAGCTGAGTGGTTGCCCAGCGACCGCGCTTACGGTTGAAGTCGGAAGTCTCGCGCGTCTTCTCATCGTAGATGTGGATGCTGTCGAAGTAGTCGACAAAGATGTGCTGTCGCATGAGCATGGCTTCCAGCTCCTTGTCCTCGCCATTGGTGCGCGCCTTCATAATGTTGCTCTTGAACCAGATAAAGTCGTAGGCAACACCTGAGCCCAGCAAAGCCGACGACAGCCCAACGTTGATATGTCCGCGGCGGAAGATAGAGTTGTTTATTTCTTCGAAGATAGAACTGAGACGGGCTGATGACGTGTCGCGGTTCTTTGGAACGCGGTGGGCCTGAATGGCTTTGGTGCCGGAGAACTCGAATGCGTCGTTCATCTGTTCAAGGAACTCTGGCTCTACAATGTTGTCGGCGTCGAGAATGAGAACAATGTCGTAGATCTTGAACTCTAACAACTTGAGCATGGCATACTGTAACGACTTCACCTTCGAGCTTTTCTCGAAGTTCGGCGTGAGTAGCGTGATGGTGTACTGTGCCAGGCGCATGTTGGTCATCTCGCTTTGATGGTCGGAGATGACCGTGACGTCGAACATACGTTGTGGGTATGTCTGTCCAAGTATGGCACTGACGGTATTAAGTATGGCCTTGTCTTTGCGGTAGGAAGGAATGAGTACAAGGAAACGGTTCTGCCGCTTGGCACGCGGAATGGTGGTGTGGCGGTTGAACAACGAGGCTATGGCGAAGAATAGCAGGTATAGTGTGGTGAATGCTACGATGAACAGCAGCGTATAGTTTATAATATAGAGTATCAGCCAGTAGTTCATAGTTTATGCAGTTTTTGTTTGTTTCTTGAGCAAGAAGTCACTGACGCCGCGGACTACGGCATGAGCCAGCTGCGGGTGCCTGGCCAGCAGGTGACGCACGATACGGGCGGGTGCCGAGAGTAAGATAAGATAGCTGTAGGCAGCATAGCGGTGAAGTCCACTGACGTTGCGCCTTGCCAGAAGCAGTCGGTTGCGCGTGATATAGTAGATTTTTAGCGGACTGTCCTGGCCAGTGCTGCGGCTCTCCTTGTGGTAGATGGTGGCACGCGGCTCGTACCATATCTCATAGCCGGCACGGGTAATCATCATCGACCAGTCAAGCTCCTCGTAGTAAAGGAAGAAGCATTCGGGCAGTAGGCCTACACGCTCAACCACTTCGCGTTTCACCATCATAGCGGCGCCGTGGGCGTAGGGGGTGGTGTGGGCAGTGTCGTACTGGCCAGTGTCTTTCTCTCCGTAGCCAATGGAATGGTTGCGAAGGGTGACAGGAGTCAGCGGGGTATAGCCGGCAAACTGTATGGGATTGTCGTCCCAGCTGAAGCGAATCTTCGGGCAGACCATGCCGACGGCTGGTGAGCTGTCGAGTCGCTCGATAAGCGCCTTGACATTGAACTGCTTGAACACCGTGTCGTTGTTGATGAGGAAGAGATGGCGTCCGCGAGCGGCACGAATGCCGATGTTGTTGCCCCCGGCGAAACCCAGGTTCGTTTCGCTGCGCAGTACGCGCACCTGCGGGTATCGCCTGGCTATCTCACTGGCCTCGTCGGCCTTGGAGGCATTATCGACTACAATCACCTCTAACGAATACTCATCGTCAAAGGGGATGGTATCAATTAATGCGCATGTGTCGTTCAGCCCATTATAATTGACCGTGATGACAGACAGGTCGATATCCAATAGTAATGTCGTTTATACTCGTGAGGCTTTCTTCTTTTCTAATTTCAGACGTGCTTTCTCGGTTTGCTCGGCCAGCAGGTCTGCTTCGTAGCCAGACCACTCGTCTTCAAAGTAGGGTAGGGCGTAGACCAGCGCCAAACCGCCATAGAACAGCAGACAGTTTGGGAACTGCATCAGCACCTGGTTGGCGTAGCCACCCAGTTGAATGGCCACGAATGCACAGCACATGCCCGCCCCGATGCCTCGGAGCGAGGCGTTTCGTATTCGGAAGAACACCACCCAGCAGGCGCCGATGAACATGATTATCGTGGTGATGACAAATACGACAATGCCTACATATCCCGTATGTATCCAGATGAATACATACTCAGAATCGGGGGGAATGGTTGCCAGCTTTCGGAATTTGTTGTTGGATGGCACGTTTTCATAGCCCATGCCGATGCCTAACCCCCATGGCGCGTCGTGCAGGTACTTCTTCATCACTGCCTGGTTGATGGTTCGCTGGTTGGCAGAGGCGTCGTTTTTGTCGAAACCAGAGCGCATGCGCCGGATGGAAGCATTGCCATTGCCGATAGTGGTAAAGGCTAATATGAAATAGGCAAAAACTCCAAAAATGGCTACGGGAATGGCTATCTTGAATGATTTCGACAGGATGACATAGGTGAATATGCCGGCGCCGAGACAGAAGGTGGCAGTACGCGTGCCGGAGGGGAACATGGCCCATACGCAAGCCAGTCCGACGATAAGAAAGTAAATCTTGTGCTTCTTGACTTTGGTAGTGATGGCAAAGATGAGGAAGGCAACGCCTGTTGCCGCCATGTTGACACCGAAGTTGGCAGCGTCGCTAAAGACGGAGAACAGACGGATGGTGGCACCGCCGTTGATGACGTGGGTGGAATGGCCGCGGCCTTGCAGGAAGGCATTCTCCATGGGAGTAAGGCCGAGGTGCTGTTGCTTCCACACCCAGAAGGCAGCGAACAGCGACAAGGCTCCCCACACGTAGAGGTACTTGACGAGCACCTTGGGTGTGGTGATGTAGAGCGTATAGACAAACAGGGCATAGAGAAGCTGGAAGGCCATCATGCGCGCGCCCGCATACCATGCACCAATCTGTATTCCTAATCCGCAGGAATCGTTGAGCACTTGAATGGTACAAAACAGCGCCCACACCACAAGTGTGCCCAGCATCAGGTTGGCAGTGCGCTCGAGCTTCAGCTCTTTAACATCGATAATGGCCAACATGAGCAACAGTAATTCCAGCATCTCATTGGGCAGAGAAGTAGGAATGCCTTGTACCGGGAAGTCTTTCCACTGAATAAAGTAGTTGGTGAAACAGAGTAGCCAGAATGTAAGCATCTTATAGCGGAAGATGAGGATGATGCCGATGACGAGCACGGGTACCATGCACACCACGGCGAAGACAGAAAAACCCATCTCCACGAATTCATAAAGCGCTAAAGCGAAAAGGAGAAGGAGTATTATTACTCTTCCCCCGTTCGTTTCGTTTTTTATGGTGCTAAAGCTAAAGTCCATCTACTTATTTTGCGTGACTGTTTTCTACGGCCGTCAGACCCATTTGCGACATGCGGTAGACAAAATTGTTGAAGCGCGTGTAGGGAGGCAACTGTCCGACAAACTCTTCCACGGCATAGCGCTGTGCCTCGGTAAGGTACATGAAAAGTGATTCCTTGTTGTCCAGCTGTGCTTCCAACTCCTTGAGCGCCTTTTGGTCAACATCTTTCCATGTGCGGTTAGCGCGCGTTACCATGAGGTTGATGGTTCCCATGTTCAGCAGCGCCGTTGAGATGGAATTGTCATCCAGATTCGGATATTCCACGATAGCAATCTCGTTGGGCAGAATGTCTGGGCAAAGGTCTTTGATGTCCTTGGCCATGATGTAGCGGCTGTCTTCAGCCAGGAAATCCTCGTCGTAGGTGAGGCGGCGAACCTGCAGGCCGATGGATACCCAGTAGTTCTCTAACTCCTGTGCGATGTAGCTCTTTCCATTAGCGGCATCGGTAGAGATCAGGTTGAGTACGTTCTGCTGGCCTTCCTTGAAGTGGGGCAGCAGCGATTTACTCAGCTGGCGCAGGGCCATGTCGCTGATGGTCTTGTTGTAGCGGCGATAGCGCAGGTTGCTCTCTTTCGGGTAGCATCCCATGACGGGAATCTTTGTGATTCGCTCTGAGCGCATGCGGTCGCGAAGGGTACGGTCGAGCATCTCAATGATGAAGAAATAGAGTGCCGTCAGGATAAAGGTGAGCATGAATGCGCCTAACAGAATCATCAGACGGTTAGTGGGCTGGGCATTCATGGGGAACATGGGCGGATTAAGCACGCGCAGCGTTGCTGTTGACATCTGAAGGTTCTTCTGGCGCAGACGTGCTGCATTCAGTGCTTTAAGCATTTCCATGTAGTTGCCTTCGATAAACTCGATGTGGCGCTCCTTGCGATCGATGGTGGCACCGATAGGTGCATAGTAAAGAATCTCACGGTCGAGATTGCCGCGCATAATGTCTTGTGCTGACATCTCTGCCTTATTCTTCACGTTCAGCAACACTTGTTCCAGCCAGCGGCCAACCATGTCGCTGGCCTTGACACCTGTTTCCGTGGAGTAAGTACCAGCCTCAATCTCCTTGGTCAAGTCTTTCACACGGCCTGTAGCTACATTTAGCATGTTCTCGGCCTTGCCTAACTCTTGCTGTGCCTCAGTGTTGGTTCCACCCTCGCTGTTCATCAGCTTAAGATTGGAGATACGCGACTGTAAGCGGGAGATATCGGTAATTTGGTTGGTGAACTCGCGGTTGGCATTGATGATGCGTGCACGTGAGCCTAACTGCTGCTCCAAATAGTTCATCAGAGCCTTGGTGGTGGTCGAGTTCATCAGCTGGGTGTTGTCGGACTGCTTCTGCTGAGCGTCAAGCACTGAGAGCTGTTTGGTTTGCTCGCCATAGTTGATGATGCGGCGGTCAACATTATACTGAATCAGGTCGTTCTCGGCGCGTGTAAGCACGCGGAAGAGGCGTCCGCACTCCCTTTCGAAAAACTTGATGACGTTGTCAGTCTCACCGAAGCGTATCTGCTGATACTGGCGAGCAAACACATCATTCAAAATATCCAGTGTATTATACACAATACCGGCATCGTTGTTTGAATAGGCAATGTCAATGATATCACTGTTGTTCAGCTGCAGAACCTTCAGACGTGCCGTGATGTTGTTGATTCCGAAGTAGGGATGATAGTTCAGTATTCCAAACAGGTAGTTGTCTTGCAGAGGCTTCTCGTATGCCTTAAGGTTAGCATAGGTGGCATTCTCATTGTTATGGTTAATCAATCCCTTCACATCAGCCGGAACAGTTTTGTTCAGTTCGCGGAAGTGTTCGGCGGAGATGTAGTTGTTATCGCGGTTCTCATTACCATACATCATACAACGGGCAAACAGTCGCAAAGACACCTCATGAATGGTATTGTCGGTCTGGATGATAAGCATCAGGTTCGCAATGTTTGTCTGAGAGTTTCCGCCTGCTGTACCCGTACCGCCTTCCAGATTATAGCCGGTAATCATACCCGTGTAAATCGTGGTATTGGCATCATATACGCGATCCATGTTGCGGGTAAGGAACCACGCCACGACAAGTGCAATGAGCGGTAGTATGACAAGATACCACCGAATCTTATACAGGAATCTGACTAAATATCTGAATAAATCCATAATCGTTATAATTTATAATTTGTTTTGTTTACTTCTTTCCTTTGGCGTCTTTCTTCTGTTGCTTAGCATCCTGTTCGGCAGCTTTCTTCTCTTCTTTATCTATAGCATCCTGACGTTTCTGTTCTTCGGCTACGGCTTTTTTGATACGCTTCTCCACTTCTTTATGCTCGCGAGCCATTTGTTTATCCGACTTGTGAATGGTGCTGTCAAGCGTAATCTCGGTAGTAGAGTTGGTCAGAATGGGAGTATGCGTAAGAATCTCAAGAGTCAGAATATCAGCGGTAATGGCGGTCTGCATTTCCTGGAATCTACGCACAGCCGACTCCTCACGGAGCTTGGTGTATGCAAAGTCCTCAATGGTCATGTTACCGTTGTGGAAATCTTCCAGGTTCAGCGCACCGGCACCCTGATAGATGGCGGCGTTCTCACCTGCCGTCTTCAGACCAACGAGGTTGTTGGTGATGCGGGTATAAAGGGTAGCTATCTCAATCTTCAGCTGGTCGTAGGCAATATCTTTTTTTATCTGGGCATCTTCCACGAGTAGGCGCTTGCGCTTGACGGAGTGTCCAAGGTCAAGTACATCTTCCAACGGCACACTGATGTTTACGCCAACGTTCCAGTAATTCTGCTCACTGCCCTGGAACTGGTAAATCATTGTATTGTATGTTGAGGAGTTGTTTCCCCACATGTCTGCTTTACCATAGCTGTAGCTGGCGTGTCCGTAGACGTATGAGAAGATATGCTTTTTCTGCTTGGTCACTTCGGCTTCGGCAATCTCTTGTGCCTTGGCTAACGACAGAATCTGAGGGTTCTCCTTTGCATTCTCAAAAAGCACAGCCAGAGGTGGCAAGTGGAATTCTGAGAAGTTAATAGTCTTTTCGCCACTGGAGTCAAAAAAACCAGCAGCAATACCACTGTCGTTAAACTGGGCCGACGCTGTGGTTGTCATGCCCGCAAATGCAATCAATGTGAATAGGTGCCTGAAGTTGTTCATTTTAATTTTTAATTGTTGCTTTGTTTTCCTGAATTCTAATACGTTACATCATTATACGTTGCTCTTTTGGAACATTGACGTGATTGTTCTAAAGATAATTTTCATGTCGAGTGCGAAATTGTAGGTCTGTCCGTAGGTGATGTCGAGCTGTTTACGCTCTTCTGCGCTCATATTGCCTCCTTTACCGCGCTCTTCCACCTGCCACAAGCCTGTCAATCCGGCGGGAGCCATGAATCGGTCGATGCTCGCGTCTGCCGTCAGCTTCTCAGCTTCGTAGAGCGGTAGCGGACGATTACCCACAACAGACATGTCGCCACGGAGAATGTTAAACAGTTGAGGCAATTCGTCAATGCTCGTCTTGCGAATGAAACGTCCAACCTTCGTAACGCGCGGGTCGTTCTCGATTTTTACGAAAGCATTGTTAATCTCCTCTTCCTTCTCTTTGTTGAAGTCGCTCTCTGCCACAACGAAGTCGTCACCGACAAGCATCACCTCGTCGTCGCTAATCATCATCTCCGACTCCATGCCCATATCCATCATCATCATTTCTGCCTCATCACCCAAGGGAGCGGTTATTACACCCTTCTGCTCGTCTTCCGATTTTTCTGCATATTGGTTGCCAACTTCTTTGCTTACCTCCTTGAGGCGTTTTTCGGCATCGGTGTACATCGACCGGAATTTCAGGAAGTTGAAAATCTCATAGTTCGTGCCTACTCGTTTCGACGTGTAGAGAGCGGGCCCGGGACTTTCCAGTTTGATGGCAATCCAGGTAATGAGGAAAACGGGTGACAGTACGATGATGGCCAGCAGGGAGAAGACGATGTCGAACGTGCGTTTCCACATGGGAATCTTCAGTCTCAGAATGTGCTTCTTCGATACCTGCTCGTCGAACATGATACTCTCCCGGTCGCTGATGAACTGTATTTTCTTGTTCAGCTCAGTTACAGAGGCCGACAGGTCAAGAGTATCATTGATGCCGCATTTCTGGTAAGCTTGCCGCTCCTCTTCCGTCATTGGCGGAGTGAGCAGGATGATGTAGATGTTCTTGCACTTCTTCCGGAGATAGGTAATGGCCGTGATGTCTTCATTGCGCACGTTCTTTTCGAAGAACACAATGAAGTGCTCGTTGCGAACATGCGACGAGCAGGCTGAGGCAGCGTCCTTGTAATTCTGGGTTAGCGTCACCAACCGTCCAGGAATATACTTCAGCCGCTCCTCTGTTTGAGGATTTGTTCCTAAATATACAATACCTATCATAATAATAAGGTGTAAGTTGTCAACTGGGCAGAATCTTCTTAACCCTGATTTTCAGCTCCATCGGATTAAAGGGCTTGACAATATAGTCTTCGGCACCAATTTCCAACAGACGGATACGCTCACTCGTGGAGTCTTCGCTTGACAGCATAATTACAGGGATATGGCGGAAGAGTTCGTTCTGCTTAATCCATTCCAGGAAGTCATCGCCGCGCATACCTGGCATACGGATATCAGAGATAATCAAGTCGGGCGTGTTGCCGGCCTGAAGCCATTTCACACCTTGCAGGCCGTCAGGCAGCCACTGCACGTCATAGTCACTCATCAAATAGATGGAGAGCACCTTTGCGATGGTCTCCTTGTCGTCAAGTATTAGAATCTTCTTTTTCATATATGAAATACACTTTTTCGGTGTTAACATCGCTAAGATGATGCAAAGGTAAATAAAATATTTTAATTGTGCTCAAATTATGGTAAAAAAATCTGTAAAAACTCCAAAAAAATTTTTTATTTAAAAAAAAATAGGGATATTTGCACTATAAATGAAGCTAATTATATCTGTTAACACCAAATAATACATCAAAAATATGGTAAATAGCTATTTGTTAGGTTTCGATGTCGGTAGCTCTTCAGTAAAGGCATCGTTAGTAAAAGCCGACACCGGTAAGTGTGTGGCATCAGCGTTTTTCCCAGAGAAAGAAGCCCCCATCATGGCTGTTAAGGCCGGCTGGGCTGAGCAGGAACCTGAATCGTGGTGGCAGTATGCCAAGCAGGCGTTGCAGAAAATCATGGCCGACAGCGGCGTGAAAGGCGACGAGATTGCTGCTATAGGCATCAGCTATCAGATGCACGGTCTTGTGTGCATCGACAAGGATCTCAAGCCCCTCCGTCCTGCCATTATCTGGTGCGACTCACGCGCTGTGCCTTACGGAGAGCGTGCTTTCAACGACTTGGGAGCCGATAAGTGCCTTACTCATCTGCTCAACTCGCCTGGAAACTTTACTGCCGCCAAGCTGGCGTGGGTCAAGGAGCAGGAGCCGCAGGTCTTCGAAAAGATTTATAAGATCATGTTGCCGGGTGACTATCTGGCACTGCGTCTCAGTGGTATAGTGAACACAACCGTCAGTGGACTTTCAGAAGGTATGTTCTGGGACTTCAAGAATAATCAGGTAGCACAGTTCCTGCTTGATTATTATGGAATCCCCTCGTCGTTCATTCCCGACATTGTGCCTACGTTCTGCGAGCAGAGTGTGGTGAGTCAGGCTGCTGCCGACGAGCTGGGCCTGAAGGCCGGCACGCCTATCACTTACCGTGGTGGTGACCAGCCCAACAATGCCCTTTCACTGAATGTGTTCAATCCTGGAGAGATTGCTGCAACGGCTGGCACCAGCGGTGTCGTCTATGGTGTTTTAGGCGACGTGAACTACGACCCGAAGTCGCGCGTCAACACCTTCGCACATGTGAATCATGTTGGCGGGGAAGGCGCTACGCGCCTCGGCGTACTCTTGTGCATCAATGGCACGGGTATCCTCAATGCGTGGATGCATCGTAACGTAACCTTCGATATGGGTTATGCCGAGATGAACGATCTGGCAGCCCAAGCTCCTATTGGTAGCGACGGCGTGTGCATCATGCCATTCGGCAACGGTGCTGAGCGCGTGCTGCAGAACCTCGAGCTGGGATGCAGCATCCAAGGCTTGAACTTCAACAAACATGCGCGTCCACATCTGGTGCGTGCTGCTCAGGAAGGCATTGTGTTCTCATTCTGCTATGGCATGGAGATCATGCAGCAGATGGGTATGGATATCAAGAAAATCCACGCCGGACGGGCCAATATGTTCCTTTCGCCGCTATTCCGCGACACGCTGGCCGGCGTCAGCGGTGCCACTATCGAGCTTTACGAGACCGACGGTTCTGTAGGCGCAGCCAAGGGAGCGGGCATGGGTGCCGGCATCTATGCCAACAACGATGAGGCCTTTGCCACCTTGGAGTGCTTCGCACACATTGAACCCGATGAAGCGAAGAGGAATGAATATCTCTCTGCATACGCTCATTGGAAGGAGATTTTAGAGAAAAGTATATAGTATTTCAATTCAAAATTAGTTTTTCATTTAAGTTTTATTTGTTATTATGGCAAAAGAGTATTTTCCGTTTACCGGTAAGATTCCTTTCGAGGGAAAGGACAGTAAGAATGTAATGGCTTTCCACTACTACGAGCCCGAAAAGGTCGTGATGGGAAAGAAAATGAAGGATTGGCTGAAGTTCGCCATGGCATGGTGGCACACCCTGGGTGGGGCAAGCGCCGACCAGTTTGGCGGTCAGACTCGTAGCTACGAATGGGACAAGGCTACCGACGCTGTACAGCGCGCCAAGGATAAGATGGACGCTGGCTTTGAGATCATGGACAAGCTTGGTATCGAGTACTTCTGCTTCCATGATGTAGACCTCGTTCAGGAGGCTGATACCATTGCAGAATATGAGGAGCGTATGAAGGCTATCACCGACTATGCTCTGGAGAAGATGAAGCAGTATCCCAACATCAAGCTGCTGTGGGGTACGGCAAACGTGTTTAGCAACAAGCGCTATGCCAACGGCGCCAGTACGAACCCCGATTTCGACGTTGTAGCCCGTGCTATCGTACAGATAAAGAACGCCATCGACGCTACCATTAAGCTTGGTGGTACGAACTATGTGTTCTGGGGCGGCCGCGAGGGCTACATGAGCCTGCTCAACACCGACCAGAAGCGTGAGAAGGAGCACATGGCCACCATGCTGACCATGGCTCGCGACTATGCTCGTGCTAAGGGATTCAAGGGCACGTTCCTCATCGAGCCGAAGCCCATGGAGCCCTCGAAGCATCAGTACGACGTTGATACCGAGACCGTTATCGGCTTCCTCAAGGCTCACGGCCTGGACAAGGACTTCAAGGTGAATATTGAGGTGAACCACGCTACGCTGGCTGGCCACACGTTTGAGCACGAGCTCGCTTGTGCCGTCGACGCCGGTATGCTGGGCAGCATCGATGCCAACCGTGGCGATGCTCAGAACGGCTGGGATACCGACCAGTTCCCCATCGACAACTATGAGCTCACACAGGCTATGATGGAAATCATCCGCAATGGTGGTCTGGGTAATGGCGGTACCAACTTCGACGCTAAGATCCGTCGTAACTCTACCGATCTCGAAGACCTCTTCATCGCTCATATCAGTGGTATGGATGCCATGGCACGCGCTCTGATGAACGCTGCCGACATTCTCGAGAACAGCGAGCTGCCCGCCATGAAGAAGGCACGTTATGCCAGCTTCGACGCCGGCGTCGGTAAGGACTTCGAGGATGGCAAGCTCACCCTCGAGCAGGTCTATGAGTATGGTAAGAAGGTTGAAGAGCCGAAGCAGACCAGTGGCAAGCAGGAGAAGTACGAGACCATCGTCGCTCTCTATGCCAAGTAAGCACTTACATAGGTAAAAACACGAAGAAACGAAGAATTGCACAGCGGGCAATTCTTCGTTTCTTCGTTTCTTCCCCTTCCTGTTACCAATCGCTGAGGTTAGCAGAGGCTTCTATGCGCTGTTCGGTCTTATCGTCGAGCTGCGGAAAGAAGTCAATGCCGGTAAGCTGTTCCACCTCATCAACAGTACATACCACATCGGCCATCTTCACTTTACGGCCGTTGTTCTGGTAGATAAAGCCGATAGCCTTGGGCTGTTCCTGCCTGCAGAGAACCACCTTGAAGAAAGCATCGGGTACACGCACGCGGTTTTGTCCGATAAATCGTGGCGGCTGGTTCTCGTAGTACACAGGACCGCATACGATATCGATGGCTCCATACTTACGTGCCCAATCACGGCATTTGATTTCCAGATCGTTCCATTCGTATTTGTTCAGGGCATGGTTTTGCGGGCAGATGTTTGTAAAGAGGAAAGATTGCTTCATGGCAGTGGCGTCCCATTTATTATCGCCGGCCGGACACAGGTGGCCGCGGTCGTA
>Ga0265298_10004290_pt1 | contig 18309 bp, 40 predicted proteins | sample AusTroGonzalo_MG_3_FD_193486 | JGI IMG/M metagenome (GOLD analysis project Ga0265298, IMG submission 193486) | Bovine rumen microbial communities from tropical cattle in Woodstock, Queensland, Australia - Gonzalo_01 | ecosystem: Host-associated > Mammals > Digestive system > Stomach > Rumen ... | reverse complement strand
ATGGTTCACTTGAGTTGTATCACCAACATATCATTGATGAACTCTGTGAAGAAGCAGAAGGATTGATACCAAACAGCAAGATGACTGATTGGAGGGTGACTGTCACAAAGAACTTTGACAGGTCTGAAGTAAGAGAGGTTCTCCATTATCTGAAAAGACTCAATGAGGTTGATAGACCTGAATCTGTTTTTGATGAGTTGAGAGACTATATGCAGAGTCAGATGCACAGTGGAACAACCGCCAACTGGGTGTTGAGTTGTCTTGAACACTATGGTGGTGATAAAGGTAAGAAATTAAGTCAATATATGAGATAATATGGACAGATCAATCAAAGCGTCCCAGGAAGCATACCCTGAATGGAAAATAAACAAAGGATTATTTGACACCAATGAGAAACGAAGGCGATTTTATCGTGAAGGATACAGGAAAGGAGAGAATGAAACTGCCAAGAGAGCAGTAGACATCATCCAGGAACTGTATGTAGAGAATGGTTGGGGTGATTGGATCGATGCATACAAGTTCTCACAGAAATTTTTTGAACAAATAGTAAAGTAGTATGAAACATTTTGAATGGATGGTATTTTATAAGGTAGATCACTTGGGGATCTGGTTCAGGGGTACACTGACTGGTTACAGTTATGTCTTCTACTGGAATCCAATCAGGACATTGAGATTATTGTTCAGTGGGGATGCCTATTTTGGGTTCTTCCCACTGTCAGTCAAACATATTAAATGGAAATAGTATGAGCAAAACTTATTTACACAAGGAGAAGGGCAAGTCAAAGAGGGGTGCTTATGGTGAGTCATTCAAAGACTATCCTATGAAGGTCAGGAAATATTATGACCGCCACTGTGGATCTGTTGATGACAAACTATCCAAGAGGGAAATCCTGGAAAAAGAACTCAAAGACATAGATGTTGAGGAGGATGATCTATGAGCAGGAAAGCAGAGATAACGGCCCTGACAGTCTTTCCTCCACACAGGGGTGCATCAGATGAGTGGATCAAAGCCCATTTGAGTGGGTGCAGTGAGTTCATCCAGGGATATGACTATGGTGTGAAGGAACTCCTGACCGTAGAAAACATCAAGAGACTGGATGAAATCATGACAGAAGTATATAAGCAGACTGGTCTCAGGGAAGATGAAGAGATTTATACTGAAGTAATCAAAAGATTCAAAGAGGAACAAAAACTATGAAGATAAAAAGAGGAAAACCCAGTAAGGAAGCAAGGAGACTGATGAAAATCTTCAATAATGGTGAAGAGTGTCAGGCTTACAAGGATGCCAAAGCACATGATTCCGCCTATGTCATTGAAGATGGATGGATAGTCAGAGTCTATGCAGATGATCACAGGGAGAAGATTAAGTTTGTGGGTGATACCTGGGTTGAGGTTGAACAAAATCCAATAAATCTTTAATAAAAAACTAATATAATCATTCTAAAATGGCAGATAGACTTTATAATGTAGCAGAGATGTTAAAAGACTGTTACCATCTCAAACTCCAGGCTAAATCAGAACAGGAGAGACACTATTGGGATATGGAGATTTACAAGTGGAAGAATGAATTGATGGAAAACAATGTCAATCCAGACTCCATTGACTCCCTTGAGTTCAAAACCAGGCATGGGGCATTCAGTAACTATCCCAGTCTGGAAAAACAAGCATATGATTTGATCAACAGTAAATAATCATGAAACCATTTTCACTTAAAGAATATCAAAAGCATCCAGATTGGTCTATTGTGACCAGGGATGGAAGACCAGCGGAGATAATTTACACTGATCGTATATCAGAAAGATGTGTCATTGCTCTTATTGGTGGTATGGATGCTCTTTACTACTGTGCCAATGGTAGGGGTAATGGTATACAGGGTGAAGACAGTGTGGATGATCTGTTTTTTCTGACAGACGACCACGATGATGGTGACGAAATCCTGAAAGCACTCATCAAATACTTTTCTGATGACAGTATAGCATACAATGAACTGTGTTATATCACCCCAGGACTGACCACAGATAAGGTTCTTGATTATCTGAATGAAAAATTGAAAAAATAATTGAAGAAAAATTTGGAAATGTCGTTTTTTTGTTGTATCTTTGTAATAGAAAAAGAAAACAACAACAAAACGACATTTTTATTATGAGCGACAAAGAACTTTTCAATGAAGTATTCAACCGTGTAGCAGGTAAGACTTCTGTGACTATGTCCGGGACTCTTGTCTGTGTCAATGGTGAGCCCAAGTTCAACACTGATGGGTACACCCTGGCATATAATCTCCACAGACTCACCAATCTGTTGGAAGAAGTAGGAGTATTTTATTAAACCATAAAAACACACATATATGAAACTGATCAAGATATATGATGATGGGGCAGAGAAGTACATCAACCCTAATTATGTGAGAAGCATGAAGCAGACTCACTCTGAAATTCATAGTGACTGGTGTATTGTCATTGAATTGGACAATAACAAGATTGAAACCATCCTCACCAAGACCAAAGAGGAAAATGATTCCATAAAGGATGAGATTATCCAAGCAATGCAATCTGTAAACTAACATCAGATATGAAAAAAATCATCACAGTCATCATATTTGCTCTCCTTTGTGCATCACTGTCTGCCAAGGAGTGCTGTAAGAACCCTGACACCGGTCTGTCACTGGATGAGACATCAGGAGTTTACTCTATCAAGGGAAAAGGTGGAATCATTCCCCTTGGTGATATCAAAGATGCCCTTACTTTTATGAGGACCGCCAACAAGTGCTTCACCCAGGAGTTACTCAAGAACACCTTTGATGTGGGCGATCAGAAATTCACAGTACATTCTGATGATGAGGGACTCTACATCACAAAGGTAGGTATGGGTATTATCAAAATCCGTCCCTGTGATACTCTCCAGTTCAATGTCTGGCTCGCAAGTCGTGTCGCAAAGAACAAAGCAGAGAAACTGTGGAATGAAATCAAGCGCTAAATGATTATGAACAGAGATTACTTATATAATTTCCTTTTCTTCATTGTCCTTCCTGTCTGTATAATCCTGGTGGTTGTCCATCTCATCTCATCCACAACAGATATAAAGGTATGGAAGGCATTGGAGAAACATACAGATGAGTTTGTCTATGAGAGTACTTCTATGAATGGCAGGCTTTCCACTGTCATTCTCTATGATACTGACAGTTCCTATGTCTGTGAGGTACTCCTGGATCATCATAACAAAAAAACATCTGTGTTCAATAAAATGTCAATCATTGCAAGCTCATTCAATGTCAAGTACAGTAAGAGAATCTATAAATCTCTTGTTGGATTGGTACCCAAGAAGGAAATCAATGAGTTCAATCCCAAGGGAGAAGTGTTGAATCACTTCCAAAAGATGAAGTGAGTAAACTCTCCTGGATATATTGAAAAGACCACTTTGGGTGGTCTTTTTTGTTATTTTTATATTGTGATTGAAACATAAATACCTATATAGAACAATGTAATCATTCTAAAATGGCTGATAATATAGAAACCATATCTTATATCAATCTTGGTGATGGAGGAGGCAATCATCCCATTGATGCAGTCACAGTAGGTGGTAAGACAATCCCAGAGAACATAGAGGCCCTTCCAGATGTCACCAGTTCAGACAATGGAAAGATATTAAGAGTGGTCAATGGACAGTGGACATTGATAACCCCTGCAATCATCTATTCGGGAGACGGAGAACCATCAGATGAGCATGGAAATGATGGTGATCTTTATATACAAACAGAATCAGAGGAATAATCTTGGGACAGTATATCAAAATAGATGGCGAGTGGAAGAGAATCGTCAGTGTTTATAAGAAAGTTGAGGGAGTTTGGACACAGCAGAGTACATACTCCTTTGATCATAATATCTATGTCTATGACCCAACTGTGATCGATCATGATATTCTACTCATCATAGCAGAAGATTCTTACACCGGTAAGCATTTCTATCTTGTCGCTCAGCTCAATGACAGAAGGATATATCCTACTTGGACAATTGCCTCTGGCGGATCATATGCCACAGTCAATGAGAATGGCAAGGTGACCATTTTGTCAGCAGCGGATAACAGTCTCATCACAGTCCAGGCCAACTATAAAAACCTTGTGGAGACAGCAGACATCCTGGTATCATATGACAACCAGTTCACTGTTGAAGGACCGGATACTATGTTCGGTACATCAGGTAATGTGGTGGCATTGTATAATAACACAGTTGTCAACCCTACCTGGACAATCACATCAGGGGGATCCTATGCAACCATCAACAATTCTGGTGAGATAACAATCCTTGATGATGGCGAGATCACCGTCAGCGCAACTTATAATAACTACACTGCAACCAAGACCATCACAGTAGAGTATGATTCATCTCACTCTTCACACACAACAGTAGATCCTGACACTGGTGCTATCACCAATTCAGAGACAGAGACTACAACTGACCCGGAAACAGGTGCAACCACAGAGACCACCTCTTCTACAACAACCAATGCAGATGGTTCTACATCAGAAACCACATCAGAGACTACAACCAATGCAGATGGATCAAGTACAACAACCAGTACAACTACTAATTCAGATGGTAGTTCTTCAGAATCTACATACAGTACTTCATCCCCAGATTCTGACGGAGCTGTCACAACCACAGAGAGTACAACCACAACCAATGCTGATGGTACTTCTTCAACAAGTTCATCAACCATAGTGGAGAATGAGGATGGATCAAGTAGTAGTTCTTCATCAACAGTGAACTATGATGCCAATGGTAACCCAACCTCCTCAACAGAGAGTACAGTCAATGTATCAGCAGCAGATTCAGATGGTACAATCACCACAGAGACCACTTCTTCTACAACCAATGAGGATGGTACTTCATCAGAAAGCAGTTCAACAGTCATAGAAAACCTGGATGGATCAAGTTCTTCATCATCACAGACTATCAACTATGATGAGAATGGTGACACAACAGGTTCGACCACCAATACCACTGATGTGAACGCTGATGGTAGTTCCCAGTCATCAACAACCAACTACAATGCGAGTGGTGACCCTACTGACCAGCAGAATGTAGGTGTAGATACTACTGGTAATGTAGATACCCAGGATGTTGAGTTTGATGAGAATGGTGATCCTACTGTCACAGGTTATACCATTGACACATCTGCAAGTGAAGGTGAGGGTAAGACCATTGAGGGTGATGGTATTGACACAGAATTTGTACCATTCAAGTTTGCATCAGAGGGATTTGTCCTTCACATTGTGTTCGAGACAAGATCAAGTGACCAGCCAAGACCTCCACTGGTAACTGATATAGAAGATTCTGGTAGTTCCTGGCACTATACTATCTTGGGTGCAAAGGCAACAGCACTTATAGATGGTGTATGGCCTGGCTTTGAGATCAGATGGACTATATCTAAATCAGGAGATGGTTCAAATGGTGCGCTCAACTTTGGTAGAACACTGGCTGGTGAAACCACTTCAACCAGGACTACATTCACAGGAGGTCATAATGGACAGAATGTGTATGATATAACTGTCACATATGATCCAAGTCAGGCAAGTCATAAGTTTGTGGTATATAATAATTACACTCATGCAACCCTTCAGGATGTGAACAAGACACTACAAGACAATATAGACATCAACTTGACACTTGGTTATTCATTTGACCATAATGGAGATCCAATGAGGTACTCAAATGTGATCATCCACGATTTCAGTGTATCAAGACTGTCCTAATCTGACGATCACGATTCACGAAAGACACCATCCAGAAAAGGGTGGTGATTTTTTTTGTATATTTTATGAAAAAAGTGTAAAAATATTTGGTAGTCTCGTTTTTTATTTGTATCTTCGTATCAGAAAAAGAAATCAACTGAAATCAATACTGACAAACTGACAAAAACAACTGACAAAATGGCAAAGAAGAAATACAACCTTATCGGTATAGATGGAAATGCCTTCAATGTGATGGGATACACCAGGAGAGCAATGGTAAGAGAAGGATTCACCAGAGAGGAGATCGATTCCTACCTGAAAGATGCTATGTCCAGTGATTATAACCATCTTTTGGCAGTGTCTGTGGAGATGATCGACAAGTGTAATAATAAAAAGTAAAAAATGTCTTCTTATTGAAAGACTTTGGTACAAAAATAGTATATATAAGTAGAAACGACCAAAAAAAGCAAACATATGAACTACACAAACCTTAACAACAACATCAACATCTACTTCAAGGAGATCCGTAGTAACTCTTCCCTGACCCATGATGAGGAGATAATCCTTTTCTCCCGGATTGCCAGAGGTGACAAAAGTGCAGAGTGTGAGGTCTTCAACAAAATGGCCAAGCTCGCAGTCGCCGTCGCCAAGACCTACACTTCCAACCCTGAACTGTTGGAGGATCTCATCCAGGAGGCCAACATTGGTATCCTCACTGCCATCAGGAAGTATGACCCTGCCCTTGGGTACAGGTTCTCCTCCTATGCAAGGTGGTGGGTGAAGGCCAACATCACTGTCTTCCTCAACAAACTGGGAGTAGTGCATCCTTCCAACCCCAGGATTCTCGATCTGGCCAAGAAAATCCGTGATACTTTCTTCAAGGAGTATCACCGGGACATCACAGAGTATGAGTTGATGGAGAAGTTGGAGGAAATGGGTGAGGTGGTGACTGATGTGACCGCTGTCCAGGATGTGTTGATCAGCAGGATTGACCTGTCCATAGATGATGATGACAACACCAGGAAAGACTTTGGTGAGTTCGCAGACCGCACCGCCACTTTCAATGCCTTTGAGGATGAGGTGGAGAGGGAGAGTCTGTCCAATGACATCATCAGACTCCTCAGCAAGCTCACCCCCAGGGAACAGGTCATGATCAGGATGAAGTTTGGGTTCATCACTGGGTATGAGATGGATTACAAGAGGATCACAGAAGAGTGGAACAAGAAGAGTGGGGATAATCTCACTGTGGAGAGGGTGAGGCAGATCATCGTCGGTGCAATCAAGAAAATGTCCAATAAATAAAAATAAAAAGAATATGGTATCTGATAAGAAAGAGATAGTTTACAACAACATTGACCGTTTTGCAGTCATTGTTGCAACAGGAGAGTACAAGGGAGTGAAGTATGTCTGTGTCAACAGGGGAAAGCATCCTTGTGCCTATGTGATGTGCAGTCAAGAGTTCCTGGACAAGCATGTCAATGAGTGGGATGGGATCGATGGACTCTATGTGCATGGTGGTGTCTCCTTTGTGGGACCTGCCAATGAGCTCCTGGGACTGGAAGATTATGATTCCCCCTGCTTTGGATGGGATTACGGTCATGCAGGAGACTGGGCAGGGTACATCAGTGAGAATGAGAACCTGGCATATGGTCACCGCAAGTATACCACTGATATGATCATTGCAGATTGTGAGGATGCCATTGACCAGTATCTCCAAATAATCAAGGATGATCAGGATGAGATAGATGATGACTCCACTATGACCAAGGAGTATCTCCGTAAGGTGGGATTCACTCCTATCCTGGAAGGAATTGATGACGCTCTTCAACTCTCTGGTGAGGTGAATGGGAAGAAATGGAAGATCTACATCGACCTCCAGCACCCCAACCAGTCCTATGCCATCAATCAGAGTCCAAGGAGGAAGTATGAAGGAGAGATCACAACCCCCAAAGACCTGAAATCCATCATCCAGCTGTTTGATGTTCCCGTAGAAATTGTCTAACCCTTAAAAAATCTATGTATATGAAAAATAAAATCTCTATCCTGATAGGTATCCTGTTGTTTGGTTATCTTGTCTGGAATACTGTCCCCAAGAAAATCATCGTAGGGGAGATCACTTATGAGACTGTGTTATGTTTAAGACAGAATGCCTTCAAGAAAACCTTAACCCTGATGCATCCCAAGGACAGGAATGTGGAGAAGGCACTGGAACAGATGTGGAAAGATTACATCCATTCATCTGATCCCCAAGCACAGGAAGAGTACAAGCAGTTTGTTACCAAGGTGGTGGATGGAATCAGTGAGCAGCTGGGACCTGGTTATGAAGTCCTTGCACCCGGTGAAAGCCTGACATCTATATTTGTCACCAACCTCAAGAAGAAAGCAAAGGAAGACTTGAAGGTGGAGAAGGCAATGGAATCAATCAAGAATTTCTGACGACTGCGACTGACGAATGAAAAAAATGTGAAAAAAGTTCAGAAAAATTTGGTAGTCTCGTTTTTTTATTGTATCTTTGTATCAGAGAAAGGAACTAACTAAAAACACATAAGATATGAACTACAATCACACATCTGAAACTGACAAGATCCTCCACATCCTTGACCTTATGGGTGCTGTCTCCCCTGAAACTGGTGTCACTACTGAATCCCTGGTGGAGAAGGGAATCGAGGAAGGTGCAACCAAGGACATCTTCACTGAATCCTGGCATGGTCACAAAGAGGGTGATCATCCCTGGTGGCTTCTCCTGGCTGCAATGTCCGGGACTGGGTCGGAGGTTGAGGTGGAGAAGTACAATGTTCCCCATCTCCACAGAAAGAAGGTGTCTATGACCAAGAATGGCCGCAAGACCAATGCTTTCATCTACTGGTATGATGAATCCTACACCCACCAGGTCAACTACACTGGTAAGGCATACCGTGAGAAGATGGAGAAGAAGGCAGAAATCCGCAGAATCCTCCAGGAGAAGAAGGATGCTCCCAAGTCAGAGGAAGAGGCAAGAGCAAGGATGGCCAATGACCCGAACTTTGTCAACATCAATGGCAAGTTCATCAAGAAGTCCTGGCTGGTGGATCATATGGACAAGGCACAGGCACTCTATGGTGTCTGGTTTATGACCCATCCTGATGTGTATGCAGAAATCTATGGAGAAAAGTAGATATGACACAGTATAAAGTAACAAGAACAGTGACCATCACCACCACAGATATCATCCCCAGTGACAGGGTGATGGAAATCCTTGATGGGAAATCCCTTGCTGGTGAAATCAGTGATCTGGGATTTGGAAACCTTCATGGGTCAGTGTCCTACAGTTTTGGGGATACTGATGTAAAAGAAGTTTAACCTTAAAATAATAAGTATATGTCAAGTAACAGCAGCAGTTCATCTGGCCTTAGCCTTGGAGGGGTCCTCTTTGTGATCTTCCTGGTTCTCAAACTCATCGGAGTCATTGACTGGAGTTGGTGGTGGGTCTTCTCACCCCTCCTCATCTCCCTGGGTCTGTCCCTTGTCATCCTCCTCATTATCTATCTGGCAACAAAGAGCAGGTGGTAGGATGACGATCACGACTGACGACAAAAAAATGTGAAAAAAATTCACTTTTATTTGGAAAATCCAGAAAAAAGCATTATCTTTGTAGTGTAAGAAAGAGATAAAGGTTCATACCGCAATTCACTAACAATTTTAGGAAAGATAAGAACCTTGTTAAAAGCCAAAAACCAAAACAGATGAAGAAAGTCAACATCACCGAGCTCAAGAGCATGCTCACCAAGGGAACAGTGAAGTTCCAGTACAAGAAGAATGACGGAAGTGTTCGCACCGCAGTGGGAACACTGAAATCTGATATGATCACCAACAAGCCCTCCGGTGGTCAGAACAAGGTCAAGGGTGCAGGATACACCTCTTACTTCGATGTGGAGAAGGATGCCTGGCGCTGCTTTGCAGAATCCAAGCTCCTGGGTGTGATGGAGTCCTAATCATTCCGTAAATACTGTATAATAAAAAGGTATTGGTTATGGATATAGAAAAGATCAGTTCTGACAAGAAAGAAGAGAAGATTCCATTCTTCACCCCAGAAGGATTATCTGCTGGCAAGTTGGATGATATGCTCAAGAAAGGCATTGTCCACTTCATCTACAAGAAGAAACCCAAGAAAGGTCAGCCCGAAGAATCTGGTGAGACAAGGGAAGCCTGGGGAACAAGATTTATGGATGTAGTAGACAAGATTCCTCACGGCGGAGACTGTCCTCCTAAAAATGTAGGATACACTGTCTATTTCGACATTGAGAAAGGTGACTGGCGTGTGTTCAGTGAAGAGAGATTGGTTGGTGTGTGGGATCACATCTACTCATCAGATGAATTCGAGAAAGAGTATTCTAAAATCAGCAAATAGTTTTTTGACTATATAGTTTTATTGTTTAACCCTTTAATTCTTAATTGCAATGAAGAAACGTACAATGCGCACCATTCTCCTCGACTATGTTCAGGCAAATGGTCCCCAGAGTTGGACTAACCTCCATCGTGTGGTCCTCACTGTCTCTGGTCACAACCTGAATGAGAATCACTGGGGAATCGGTTACCTCGATCAGGTTTCCACCAGCTCAGTGTGCTTCCCTACCAAGAACGAGTCCCGCTATCTGGTGAAAGGCAATGACGGTATGTATCGTATCGCCAACAGCTAAAAAAATCATCTTTTTTTATGACCCTGGGGAGATATTTCCCGGGGTCTTTTGTTATATTTAATATGTAGAAAACTAATTAATTGATATATGGATAAATTTAGTTATGCATTAGGTTTGAGTCTTGGTCAGAGTATGATCGGGACCGGTGTTGAGAAGATTGACTTTGAGAGTTTCATCTCCGGATTGAAGGATGTCTATACTAACAACCCCAATCCACAGATCTCTCCGGAGGAAGGTAATAAGATTCTTGATGAGTACTTCAGTAAGAAGAAATCAGAGAAGGAAATCCAACTCCAGAAGGAACGTGAAGAGAATCTGAAAACCGCCAAGGAGTTCCTCAACCAGAACAGAGTACAGGATGGGGTCACAGAGACTGCATCAGGTCTTCAATACAGGAGACTTAAAGTGGCAGAAGGTGAGAAGAAGCGACTCACTCCTCACAGCAGGGTGAAGTGCCATTATGAAGGTAGGTTCACTGATGGAAAGATCTTTGACTCATCATACAGGAGAGGAGAACCTGCGGTCTTCAGTCTTGAACGGGTCATTCCAGGCTGGACAGAAGGTCTACAACTGATGGGAGTAGGTGATAAGTATGAGTTTGTCATTCCCCCTCAGCTTGGTTATGGTGAAGTGGGAATTCCGGGTCATATCCCTGGCAACAGTGTCCTGATCTTCACAGTTGAACTCCTTGATGTTGTAGAGTAATGAGAAGACAAGCACTGTTCTCCGGAGTTCTGATTGGTCTGGGTGGTGCAGGATTCTTGGCATTGGGTGGAATCCCCGGTGCAGTGATCTTTGCCTTTGGACTGATCAGTGTTGTCCTCTCCGGAGTCCCTCTCTACACCGGGAAAGCAGGTGTGATGCCAGTGAAGGAGACCTGGAAGCTCTTGGAGATCTGGTTCTGGAATGTGATAGGATGTATACTGATAGGTATCCTTCTGAAATACACTGGTGGACAATACTCTGCGACTGCGAATACCATTGTTGAGGCGAGATTCCAGTCAGGATACCTTGGCAGTTTCCTGAAAGCAGTAGGATGTGGGTTGATCATTGACATTGCGGTCTACTTATATAGGAAATGCAATTCACTGCTACCTGTGATCTTTGGAGTTCCTCTCTTCATCCTATGTGGTTTTTATCATTCCATTGCAGATGTGGTTTACCTGACAGCATCCTGGAAGTGGTATCCTGAAATCCTCTGGTATTATCCAATGATCTTCCTTGGAAACTATGTGGGATGCAACTTGAGAAGAGTGATCCTCCCCAAGGAGTGAGTCTGAAATCAACTGACCACTGAAATTCACTGCTCTTTGACACGATGACGAACTGCGAAAGAAATTGAAAGAAATTTGCAGAATTATTTGGAAAATCCAATTATTTGTTGTATCTTTGTAGTAGAGAAAAGAAACAAAGACAATTATGGAATTGGTTACTTTAATAGTATTTGCAGTCATTGCACTCTACATCTTCCTGGTATGTGCCGTTGACCTCCACAATGAGATCGGGAGAGGGTATTTGGAAGATATGAAATCCACTGTCAACACCTGGTATGAGAACAGCAGGTTGAATATGTGGATAAGCAACAAAAGAAATGGAGTGACATTCATTTCAGACAATGAGTATGCCAGGTTGCAGAGAAAAGGAAAGATCAAGTGTAATATAGTCATAGGGGAGGAGTGATATTATGAAAGTATATGTTGCAAAGATCCTGATAGAGGGAAGACATTACAACAACTGTAGTGTGAAGCTCTCTACTGATCTGAATGAGATAAAGAACTATGCCACCAACCAGATTGATGCCTTTGCTGACATCAATGGTGGAAAGGTGACAGAGAGAACTGACCTCAGGTATGTGATGTTGAGTAATGACATTAAGGTCACTATCAAGATCGAAGAGCATGAGGTATAAAGAAAAGTTTTCGAGGCAGGCCTGACAAAGGTACAGAAGATGACTTTGTTGTTTTCATGTTGTTATGTGTTTTTGTCCGGGGTGTCAGAATGTTGTGAAATGTGCTGACACCCATTTTTTAAAACCTGACAATATGACATTGATAGAAATGACAAAATGACAGTATGATAAGAAGACCACTCATAGTAGGAGGATCCAATGGAATAGGACTCGGAATCGCCACCGCACTCGCAGACAGAGATGAGGTGGAGGTGGTGTATATAGTGGACAAGGATGAAGTTGATCCCCAGTATATGCACTACAAGTTCAGACTGTTCCAGTATGATCTCCTGGATGACTATGAGTTCCCCTGGGACAGGTTTGATGACATAGACAGTCTGATAATCACAGCGGGGTTCGGCAGACTGGAGCTCTTCAAGGACATAGATGAGGAGACCATAGAGTCTTACTTCAAGGTGAACACCATCCCCACCATCAAGCTGGTTCATCAGTTCTATGACTTGCTTTCAGGAAGTGATGATTTCTATTGCTGTGTACTGGTGAGCATTGCCGGGTTCTTGAGTTCACCCTGGTTGTCAGTCTATGGATCCACCAAAGCAGCGTTGAGGTCTTTCATAGAGAGTGTGAATGTGGAACTGAAGAAGAGTGGATCTCCCAACAGGATTCTGAATGTCTCTCCTGGATACATTGATGGAACATCCTTCTATGGGGGAGAGACTGATTTGACTGCCATCGCCTCGCTGTCGCAGGAAATTATAAAAAGATTGGAAAGAAGAGAAGATTTATACATCCCAGATTTTGATGAAGTCTACTGCAATGTGTTGAAGAGATACCAAGAAGACTTCCGGGCAGAAGGGGACAGATCATATGAATATAAAAAGAATAAAATAAGATAAAATGGAAATTGAAGTAAAAGCATTAGAGAATGAGGTCATATCGATCTCCTTCACAGAGATTGCAGATGGATTCCCCAAGGGATGTACACTGACTATGACATCTACTGAAGCGGAGACTCTCAAGAACCAGATTGATGAGGTTCTCAAAGGGTTGGAGTACAGTGGGATTGATGAATATGTGTGGAATCCCAGGTCACAGAGGCATGAAATAGTAAGAAAATGAAGACAAAGTATCGCATCGTTCGTCGCTGGGCAACAGAGACCAACACCATCACTGGTAAGGTGGTAGCACAGACTGAAGACAGGTATTACATCCAGTACAGGAATCTGTTGACAGTCATCTTTGAGGGAGGATGGAAAGATCTCCATATTTTCCCCTACCATTCTCTCAATGAGGCACAGCAGGCACTCAATGAGAAGCTTGAGAGGAAAGCCATCAAGGAAATGAAGTATGAAAAAGTAGTATTTACACCATATGAATGAACTGAAATGGACTGACATATGGCATGCACCCTTCTGGTATGATGACTATGGGTACATCTGGGATAAGAACAATGTGATGACCTTCACAGTGGATGATCTCACAGAAGAGAATGAGAAATGGTTCAAGACCTTCTGTGATGATATGGTCAAGGTACTGAATGGCGAGCAGCCGAGTCAGAAATATCCTGGATTGGAGGTCAAGGATGGATGTGATCTCTATCAGTATGAACCACTTCTTGGATACTTCAGAGGTTGGGGTCATCTCACTGGTACTGGTGGTCTCAATCTTCCTGAAGAGCAGGCCGCGGCTGTCCAGGATGAGATGATTAAATATGTAATTGACAAGTTAAGCTGATAATATGAAATACAAGTCATTAAAAGGTATCCACCCGGAGTTCTGTGGAATCAAGGGAGTCTACATCATCAAACATGGAGAGTGGGCAGATCCTGAGCTTTCTTACAAGGGAATGACTGTCAATATGTATAAGGTAGTAGACACCATTGTTGAGGAGTATGAGGATGAGACTGGTTGTCATAACTTTGATACCCAGAAGTTCTATGAGTATTGGCAGAGGCATGACAGATCCAATCATTTAAAGGAATTAATTACTGAAGTATGGGAACAATTGAAAAATTAAAGGACATCATCCTGGACAATAACTACTTCGACACCCTGGCCGGAGAGAGGTTCAAGGAATGGAACAATGTGAAGAACATCGTAGCCGTGATCGCATTCGGCGGTAGATCCAAGAAGAGGGAATCATACAGACTCACTTCCGGGTCAGAGAGTGATGAGATCTATGTGACTCATCTCTATGTGGACAGGTTTGGCGAGGTCAAGGTTCAGCTCTGTACAGAAGACACTGATGACTTCAATCTCATCCTGAAGCCCGGTGAAATCCCGGCTGAGCAGTTTGATGAAGACATCCTGGAAGAATGGGTAAAACTGTTAACCTGGTAAGATCATGAGTATTTGGCTGGATATGGAGGAGAGATCCCTGGGCATTCAGAAGAGACAGGAGGATCTCATACCCAAGGAGAAGGAGAATTCTTGGGATATCTTTGTTGACCCTAAGGCCATCATATGGGATGATATTAATGACATGAAAAAGCAGAATATAGCTTTAAGAAAACAACTTGAAGATCTCAGGAAACAACTTGACAAGTATACCTGGGATGTCAAGTATAAATCTCTGTAATCATGAGTCTTTGGTCAGATATGGAAGACAGATCACTTGGGGATTCCATCAGAATGGAAGACTTCAGTACTGTCTACACCGGTGGGAGTAAGTGTGAGCAGCTGTACTCCGGGAAGTATAATGGATGTGAGTATACCATCCACACCACCGGGAAATATCCTTTCATCAAGATCTATTCAAACAGACCTACATCAGTGTTCTCCGGATATTCTTTGGTAATATTGAATGATGGGGATACCCAGTATGATCTCACCAGACTCCCCGAAGGAAGTACAACCGGATACATCTACAATTGTGACAATGCTGATGATTATGTTGATGGTGATCATGACGGGAAGAAGTATACTGTCGGGTCATTGCAGAATCTGGTCGAGAGACTCATAGACATCATTGAGAAGAGTGAAGAACAGTTAAAGGAACATAAGATATGAAGAGATTATTAATGATCATGATCTGCATTCTGTTCATTGCAGGATGTGAATCAGGTAACCAAGGTTATGGATACAATACTACTTCGGATGCAGACTGGAAGCAGAGGAATTCAGAGAGTTTTTCCAGGGCTGTCCCAGATCAGAAAACCAAGCAGCCAGATTTCTTTGAGGTTGCAGAGCAGAGGAGGAAGAACAACCATATGACATTGCGGGGACTTGATGGAAAAGCATACTCATCCTGCACAGTCTACAAGGGAGAGTGGGATGGACACACCTGGTATGTGTTCTATGACAACCTTGCAGCACCAGCAGTTGTTCATGATCCTTGTTGTAAATGTATGAAGAGTAAAAACGAGTCATATGGAGATTAAAGTAAAGATATTCGGTACTGGTCCAGATCGGAGCGGATGTGTTATCCCAATGGAGGTGATGGAAGAGGCGCTCAAGAAACCTGTCACCACAGAGTGGGTTCACCTGGGTGCGTCAGACAGGATGGTTGAAGATCTGTCAACCATTGCAGGAAAGCTTCAGAAAGTTGAGGTGGACACTGATGGAGCATTTGCCACAGTGGAGACATTGCAGACTCCCAGTGGACAGATCCTAGAGAAGGTTATCACAGAGATGGGGTCAGACAATATTGAGGTGATGCCAAGGGGATATTGTGAAAAGGATGAGAATGGGGTCATCAACAAAGCAGATATCATTGGGTTTGACATAGAACCAAGGAGGTAGATTAATATGGAAGAGTACTTGCTTGAACATAATGTGACTATGTCAGATTTCTGGGTCTTTGTGGTGATGTGGGTTGCTGCACTCCTGTTCCTGATTCTCCTCTGGAGATTGTGTGTCAGAATAGCCAACAAGCAGGAGGAGTGGGATGGAGGCATGACTTACTTTGCCACAATAGGATACACTGTCACCTGTGTCCCCATTCTTGCATTGGGTGCCTGGCATTTCATCAGGATGATTGCCATCTTGTGGTTCGGATAAAAAAGTGTCTACAGTCTACGCCTCTACAGTAGACTGTAGACTTCATGATATTTCATTTATTATGGAAGTAATTCAAAGCTTTACAATTGACCATACTCATCTTCTCCCGGGGATCTATGTATCCAGGGAGGATCCTGGGTTCACTACTTTTGACTTGAGGATCACAGAACCTAACAAGGAACCTGCAATGTCACCAGCGGCTGTCCACTCACTGGAACATCTGATGGCCACCTGGTTCAGGAACTCTAGGGTCAAAGCAGATGTGGTTTATGTAGGACCAATGGGTTGTCTCACTGGGATGTATGTAATTATGAGAACAGGATACTCTGTGGATGACATAAGAGACCTGACAATTGAGTGTCTCCTGTGGATCCTGAAACAGACTGAAGTCCCTGCCACTACACCCCAGACTTGTGGAAACTACAAACTACATAGTCTCCGCTCTGCGAAGGCGGTGGCGAAACAATACTTGAAAAGGCTCCAGGAGGATTTCCATTCAGAATACACCAAACTTCAGGTCATTTCAGAAGACGGTCTGCAATTCGCTGATGCTTGATTCTGCAATTGACTGACTTCTATAAATATATTATATAGAAGGTATACCAGTGGATCTGGAACAATGACCCGAAATCCACAGATGGAGACCAACATACATACAAGGAAATCAACTGAAATCTGACGATGGCGGTTCACGAAATCCAATGACAAGAAAAAAAGTGAAAAAAAATTTGGATATTTCATTTTTTCGTTGTATCTTTGTATCAGGGAAAAGAATATAAATAAAAAAAAACATAATATTATGAAAGCAGTAAAACTTTATAAGATCAATTGGAATCTTGATGATTTGACTCCAGAAGAGAGGGAAGCAGCAAGAAAGAACCTTCCTACATCCAAGGGATTCAAAGCAGATGATTCATTTGATGTAGTAGAAAAAGTACCTGGACTTCTTGCCAAGAAGTTTGGATATGAAGCAAAAGATTTCTCCTACACAGAGATTCCAATCTATGATAACTTTGAGGCATTGTTGAAGACTTATACCCCCAAGGGAGAGAAACCCAAGAAGATCTATCTGAAATCAGGTGAACTCTCTGCCTTTGGTGAAGAAGTAGTTAACAAACTCAAATATGACATCTCCAAGCGTTTCCGCCTTGAAGGTAAGGACACCGCCAGTGATGCAATGCCTGAGAAGATGGATATGATCATGCTCTCCCTGGAAAAGATCTTTGGAATTGACTGGGATGAAGCAGATGAGAACTCTATCTTTGATGTGATTGACAAGGAAGTCAAGAGTCATGAAAAACTCAACCTCAAGAAGATGGATGATGATGAGGAAGAGAATGATGATGATGACGATAAGGAGGAAGAGTAAATCGTCACCCGCAATCGCCTGAAATTTGTTTAACTTTTTAATATTAAGAGAAATATGCCCACTGGTTATACCCAGATGATTATTGATGGAAAGGTGAAGACTCCCAAGGAGTTTCTTCACCTTTGTCTACGGAACTTCGGTGTCTGTGTCTGTATGAGAGATGATGAGTTCAAGGTTGAGGAGGATTACACCCCCAAGATTATGGAATTCTATCAACAGGATGTAGATTACCACAAGAAGAAACTGAAATCTGCCGAAGAGCAGATGGAGAAGATCCAGCAATTGACCGACGATGAACTGTATCAGATGTATACTGCCCAATATGGCAAGGACAAACAGTACTATGAAGAGGCAATCAAGAGGGACACCTCACTCAATGCCAAGTATGACCAGTTCTCTGAAGCAATCAAGAATTGGGAGTGCAGTCCTGAATACAACAACATCAAGGCATTCGCCCTGGACCAGTTGAAGATCTCCAAGGAGAATATGGACTATTATGAGAAGGAACTGGCCAAGATAGGTGATCTGTCCAGGGAAGGATTTGAATCCAGGAAGGAAGAGTACAGGAATAGTCTCCTTGATTCTGCCAAGTGGAACATTGACTACCACACCAAGGAGATGAAGTCAG
>Ga0265298_10004289_pt1 | contig 18309 bp, 20 predicted proteins | sample AusTroGonzalo_MG_3_FD_193486 | JGI IMG/M metagenome (GOLD analysis project Ga0265298, IMG submission 193486) | Bovine rumen microbial communities from tropical cattle in Woodstock, Queensland, Australia - Gonzalo_01 | ecosystem: Host-associated > Mammals > Digestive system > Stomach > Rumen ... | reverse complement strand
TTCTCCTCATCATAATCCACCAACTTACTAGAAAACACGATAGGAGTCTTAGCCTGATCAATGGCCCCCATCAACATTGCGTTGGCCAACACATCATCGCCCTCTTTATAGAACAACAAGTCAACAGACAACACACGTGGTTTACACATGTCAATCTTATGAATAACTTGTCCTATCTCACCACGGTCGCGTAATTCAACCATATCAACTAGAACAATATCGTTATTCAGTTCAATGTCTTCACTACGACTCATTTCGTAATAGACATCCGTCATATGGAAATTCTCAAAAGCCTGCTCTACGGGATTAAACATAGAGAGATTAACAGACACCAATCCGATGATTGCTGCCAGCAGTGCTGTTGTTAAACAGACTCCCACATGATCCCAATGCCAGAATTTCCAGTCTTTTTTCATTCTGCAGGACAACTATTACGCTGCAAAGATACATAATTTATATTAACTATGCAAAAAAGAATGGAACAAGTTATCAAAAGAGAAGAAAAAAAATTGGCATGGTCGCAAAGCCCATGCCAATCAAGGTATATACCATAAAGAGTCTATTGACGATGATATTTTCGATAGGTTATCCACACCAATGCCAAGAGAATAAGTAGCAGAAGACCGTAGGCCGTATAGGCAATGGACTCCGTACGGTTAATGCTCTTGGGGAAGAAGCTAAGAACAACCTCGTGTTTGCCAGGCTTTACCTGCAGAGCACGCAAAACATAGTTCACACGCCCAAGCGGTTGTTCTACACCATCAACGGTAGCGACCCATCCTGGATAATAAATCTCCGAGAACACCACTACGCCACCCTTTCCAGAGTTTACCTCATAGGTCAACTGATTGGGTTCGTAGGCAGTAATAGTTACGCGGCTCAAAGTATCTTGCATAACTGACTGTCCCAGCTGTTCCTCAAACTTCTTATCAGCGACAGCCTCATGACGCAATGGTAATCGTCCCACCATGTCGAGTTCCTCATTGGCATTGTCCACATAATGCACACGTTCAACAAACCAAGCATTACCATAGGTGTATGGATTATTCAACGGCACCGTCTGTCCGCCTTGCAACGGAAGAATGAAGTATTTGGTATTGAGCATATTGAGCACTGGATAGATGCTATCACCATTAACCTGTGTCATATCACCAGCAGCTTCACTGACCGCCTTAAATAAGCGATTCATCTCTGGTGAGATATGAGCATCGATAAGTTCCTGATAGCGACGCAACTTAGCAGCATGATAACCACCAATACTCTTCAGATAGTAGCTAGTCTCATTTTCATTGAACGTCGAAGTCGCCAGATTCAGTACACGGTAGTCAAGCGATTTATCCTGCAAGATATGGTCGATAGCTGTAGACTTTGGCATCGGCTCCTCGCGAACAGTCTTCGATACAAACATCTCATCGTTCAGATAGCGTTTGTTTACTGTCCACATATCAACGAGACAGATAGCCAGAATGATGCCAACGGCATATTCCTTCTTCAGTTTACCCAAGCCCATAGACAACAGGATACCAGTACCTGCCAAAATAATATAGAATGAACGCCAGCAATCTTCAGTAAATACTGCCACACGCATCTCCGTCAGATTATTCAGCAATGGTGTCAGCTGGTCAGCAGGCAATTGACGAAGTGCCTGCATTTCATTATAGCTAACAAAATCAGGAAAGAAGAATTTTGGCATTAGAGCAAAGAGTAATGCTATGCCACCCGTCAGCGCGAATGATGTTATCAACCACTTGCGCTGAGTCTTTATAAGCTCAGGTTCATCAACGATTTTCTTCAGAGCCAGCATAGCCAATAATGGAATAGTAAATTCTGCTATAACCAAAATAGAGGCTACCGTTCTGAACTTTGCATACATCGGTATGTAGTCGAGGAAGAAATCTGTGAAAGGCATGAAATTACGGCCCCACGAGAGGAGTACCGACAGGATGGTTACTGCCAACAGTGCCCACTTTAGCGGTCCCTTCACAATGAACAGACCCAATACGAAGAGCATGAGTACAAACGCTCCGACATACACTGGTCCTGCCGTCATAGGCTGATTACCCCAATACTGCCCCAACTGCTGATAGATGCCTACATAGTATTCGTCGGCATGCTTCATGGCCGTCTTGCTCTGTGACAGCGGAACACTGGCGCCACCTTTAGCATTAGGAACCAGCAGCGTCCATGTCTCGTCGATGCCATAGCTCCACTGCGTGATATAGTCTCTATCCAGACCACTGCTGGTCTGGTTGGCACTATTCTCTTTCACCAGCTCACTCTTGCCACGCATCGACTCCTGACCATAGAGCCACGTATGATAGAGGTTTGATAGATTCAGACAGATACCGATAGCGGCACCTACCAAGCAGGCTGCCGTCGCTTTGACAAGATGTTGATATTGTTTCTTAAGCAAACCTTCTATACAGAATGCAATAACCATCGCCAAAACGATAAACAGATAGTAGTAGGTCATCTGCACGTGATTGGCTAACACCTCAAGTGCTGTAAAGAGCGCTGTCACCAGCATACCCCACAGGTATTTACCTCGGTATGCCAGCACCACACCAGCAATCATCGGTGGAAGATAGGCTAATGCCATTACCTTCCAGATGTGTCCAGCGGCAATAATAATGAAGAAGTAACTGCTAAATGCCCATATCACTGCACCTAATGCAGCCAAATAAGCACGGAAGTCGAAAGCGCGCAACAAGATATAGAAGCCTAATAGGTATACGAAGACATACCACACATTCTCTGGCAGTCCAAGATGGTAGACAGTTTCCACCTTCGACAGCAAGGTCGTGCTTGGGTACGACGGTGACATCTGATAGGTCGGCATACCCCCAAACAAAGCATTCGTCCAACGGGTACGTTCTCCAGTACGTTGTTGATATTCCGTTGCCTCCTGTCCTGCTCCGCGTCCTGCCGACGAGTCGTGGCGATAGAGTACTCGTCCCTCTATGTCAGCGGGGAAAAAGTAAGCAAACGAAATCACAACGAATAACAAGACGACCACCACATCGGGTAGCCACAACTTCCAATTTTTCATACTTTCTCTCATTTTGCTTGCAAAGTTACGAAAAAGATTCGTAACTTTGCAAGCAAAACAACTAAAACATATGAAAATAGGAATTATCGTAGCGATGGACAAGGAACTGCGCCAGCTACAACAGGTATTTAAGAACAGTGACGTCTTAGTTCAGAAGTGTGGCATCGGCAAGGTCAATGCTGCCCTTGGTACCCAACAGATGATTAATGAGTTCCATCCAGACTGCATCATCAGCAGTGGCTGCGCCGGTGGCAATGGTGATGATATCAATATTCAGGACGTCGTAGTCAGCGCAGAACTCTGCTACCACGATGTTTATTGTGGCAAAGCCATCGATGACACCACCATTTATGGACAGGTGCAGGGGCTTCCCGCCCGCTATCAGGCTGACCCATATCTACTGCAAAAGGCCAGCAGCATCACCACATCAGACATCAAGCTTCACCCTGGCCTTATTGTCACTGGCGATTGGTTTGTGGATTCTAAGGAAAAGATGCGTGAGATTATTGGTCATTTCCCTGAGGCCAAGGCTGTCGACATGGAGTCGTGTGCCATTGCCCAGACCTGTTACATCAATAAAGTACCATTCATCTCTTTCCGTGTCATCAGTGACATTCCCCTACGTGACACCGACGCATCACAGTATCACAATTTCTGGGACACAGTAGCAGAGCACTCTTTCCAAGTCACTAAGACGTTTGTAGAATCGTTATAATAATATAGCCCCGCCGTTTTCGGTGGGGCTATATTGGTTATTGGTTATTGTTTATTGGCCTTCTTGCGCTGGTCGTGGTCAAGGATGATTTTACGCATACGCATCGACTTAGGAGTCACCTCCACAAGCTCATCTTCCTTGATATACTCCAAGCACTCTTCCAGTGACATCACCACCTTAGGAATAATGCGCGCCTTATCATCAGTACCAGAGGCACGAACGTTGGTCAGCTGCTTGGCTTTGCAGACATTGATGACAAGATCATTGTCGTGAACGTGTTCACCAACCACCTGTCCCATATAGACATCCTCACCTGGATCAATGAAGAACTTACCACGATCCTGCAGCTTGTCGATAGCATAGGCGAAGGCGTTACCCGTCTCAAGAGCTATCATCGAGCCATTTACGCGGCGTTCGATTTCTCCCTTATGTGGCTGATACTCCTTGAAGCGATGTGCCATAATGGCCTCACCTTGAGAAGCAGTAAGTACATTGGTACGCAGACCGATAATACCGCGTGAAGGAATATTAAATTCAATATTGGTACGCTCGCCCTGTGATTCCATACTGGTCATCTCACCCTTACGGCGTGTCACCATATCAATCATCTTTGAGGCGAACTCCTCAGGAACGTTGATGGTGAGTTCCTCGATAGGCTCACACTTCACGCCATCAATTTCCTTATAAATAACCTGAGGCTGACCGACCTGCAACTCGTAACCCTCACGACGCATGGTCTCGATGAGTACAGAGAGGTGGAGCACACCACGACCACTGACTATCCAACGGTCAGTAGAGTCCTCAAAAGGTTCTACACGCAGGGCAAGATTCTTCTCCAGTTCTTTCTCCAAACGGTCATTAATATGACGAGAGGTTACAAACTTTCCCTCTTTACCAAAGAATGGCGAGTCATTAATCATGAAAAGCATCGACATGGTAGGCTCATCGATGGCAATAGGAGGCAGAGGCTCTGGATTTTCGATATCACAGATAGTATCACCTATCTCAAATTTCTCCAAACCGATAACTGCACAAATGTCGCCACACTCTGCTTCATCGATACGGCTATGACCCATACCGTCGAAAGTGTGCAGCTCCTTAATCTTAGTCTTCTCCATTGAACCATCACGGTGAGCGATGGTTACCTGCTGACCGTCTTTCAGGGTACCACGATGTACACGACCTACAGCAATACGACCTGTATATGAGCTATAGTCGAGTGAGGTAATCAGCATCTGTGGAGTACCCTCCAGTTGTGTAGGAGCAGGAATTACCTCGATGATTTTATCTAACAAATAGGTAATATCTGTGGTAGGTTTGTTATAATCCTCACCCATCCAACCGTTCTTGGCAGAGCCATAGACTACGGGGAAGTCGAGCTGGTCTTCAGTAGCTCCCAGTGAGAACATCAAGTCGAATACCATCTCATAAACCTCTTCAGGGCGACAATTCGGCTTATCAACCTTATTGACAACAACAATAGGCTTCAAGCCAATCTGCAGGGCCTTCTGCAATACAAAACGTGTCTGTGGCATTGGTCCTTCGAAGGCATCAACCAACAACAAGCAACCGTCAGCCATATTGAGTACACGCTCTACTTCACCACCGAAGTCAGAGTGTCCCGGGGTGTCTATGATATTAATCTTTGTACCTTTCCAATTGATGCTCACATTCTTTGAGAGAATAGTGATGCCGCGCTCACGCTCCAAGTCGTTAGCGTCCAATACCTGATTGCTAAGGTTCTGTCCCTCACGGAACAGATTGCCTGCCAACATCATCTTGTCCACGAGCGTCGTCTTGCCGTGGTCTACGTGTGCGATAATCGCAATGTTTCTGATATCCTGCATATAGTAATTTTATTTTTCGGGTGCAAAATTACAACTTTTCTATGAAAAACTTGCATATTATTCAAAATATTCGTACCTTTGCAGCCGCATTTGACGATGTACCCCATCATGATGAGGGTGGAAAGCATCCGAAAGATGTATATTATTAACAATTTAATCATCAAAAAAAATGTATTTAGATCAAGCTAAGAAGGTCGAGATTTTCGGCCAGTATGGCAAGGACGCTAAGGACACCGGTTCTGTAGAGAGCCAGGTAGCATTGTTCACCTATCGTATTCAGCACCTCACCGAGCACCTGAAGAAGAACCACAAGGACTTCGGTACTGCTCGTTCACTGACCAAGATGGTAGGTCGTCGTCGTAAGCTCCTGAAGTACCTTTACAACAAGGACATCAATCGTTATCGTTCACTTATCAAGGCTCTCGGTCTGCGTAAGTAATACGACAACAGTAAGAATAATAAAGCCCTGCAATTGCAGGGCTTTATTGTTTTCTTATCTCTTCCAGCGGAATCATGACGAAATCACGCTGGTACATCAACGGATGTGGTATTTTCAGATCGGGCTCGTCGATGGTCTCATCGTCGTAGAGCAGGATATCAATGTCCACCGTTCTGTCGGCGTAACCGCCAGACACACTCTTCTTTGTTCTTCCTAACTCGCGCTCTATCTGCTGGGTGAGCAGCAGCACCTCGCGGGGTGTCTTCTCCGTCTCACAGCAGATGGCGGCATTCAGGAATGTGTTCTCCGACTCAAAGCCCCACGGTTCAGTCTCGATGAACGACGACTGGCGCGTCACCGTCCCTACCCTCTCCCCAATGAGGCGGATGGCTTCTTGCAGGTTCCACACCTTGTCGCCAAGGTTCGTTCCTAAACCTAAAAACACTTTATGCATCATACCGGAAGCCCCTCCCTTCGGGAGGGGTTGGGGGTAGGCTTTTAATCATCCAATATCAACATAGCGTCGCCATAGCATCCGAACTTATAACCATTCGTTACAGCCATGTCGTAAGCCTTCATAACCAAATCATAGCCACCAAAAGCTGCTGTAGCCATCACCATGGTCGACTCAGGATGATAGAAGTTAGTTACCATCGAGTCTGCCAATCCAAAGTCATAAGGTGGGAAGATGAACTTGTTAGTCCAGCCATTAAATTCCTTCAGCATGCCATCGGTACCCACAGCAGTCTCTGTAGCACGTAATGTACTGATACCAATAGCACAAATATGATGACCTGCTGACTTAGCCTCGTTAACCATTTGGCAAGCCTCTGGTCCTACAATCATCTGCTCAGAACTCATCTTATGTTTGGTAAGGTCCTCTACCTCGATAGGATCGAAGCAACCCAAACCACAGTGCACCGTGATAAACGAGAAATTAACGCCACGAATCTCCAAACGCTTCATCAACTCACGACTGAAGTGTAGGCCAGATGCAGGAGCAGTAACAGCACCCTCATGCTTAGCGAAGATAGTCTGGAAGTTCTCCATATCGTCTGCCGTAGCCTCACGCTTGTCTACAATATAGCGTGGCAACGGAGCAGAACCCAATGCAAACAGTTCCTGTTTGAACTCGTCGTGCGGACAGTCATAAAGGAAGCGCAGCGTACGTCCACGGCTTGTGGTATTATCAATCACCTCAGCAACCATAGGACCTTCCTCATCGAAGAACAGTTTGTTACCGATACGAATCTTACGGGCAGGTTCAACCAATACATCCCACAGGCGCAACTCCTCATTGAGTTCACGCAGCAAGAATACCTCAATCTGTGCATCAGTTTTCTCCTTGGTTCCGAAGAGACGTGCTGGAAATACTTTTGTATCATTAAATACAAAGGTATCACCCTCGTCGAAGTAGTCAATGATGTTACGGAAGGTTAGGTAATTCTCCGTATCCTTTCCGTCGGCATCCTTCTCAAACATGTCAACCGTCTGACTTTTACGGTGTACAACCATCAGGCGGCACTCATCACGACGATATACTTTCTCTTCCGTACCGTCGTCGTTTTTGAATACACGATGGGGTGGCTCCAATGCCACCAGATCCTCGGGCAATTTAAATTTGAATTGTGATAATTTCATATTATCTCGATATTACGATATTTCGTTATTGCGTTATTTCTATTGTTTGTTGCTCCAACCACTGCGGGAAATCGTCAATAGTGATGCAATCCTCGATACGTACGCCACCCAGTCGGGTACGACATAATGCCGTCAGGTAGGCGCCACTATTTAGCGCTTTTCCAATGTCTCGAGCCAGCGAACGGATGTATGTACCTTTGCCACACAGTACACGGATGCTCATCTGCATAGTCTCGGCATTGAAGTCCGTCAGTTCAATCTCGTCGACGTGTACTGTCTTAGCAGCCAGCTCCACCTCCTTGCCTTTGCGCATCAATTCGTAGGCACGGTCACCGCCAATCTTACAGGCGGAGTATTCAGGTGGCACCTGTTGAATATCACCAACAAAACCAGTGAGCACACGCTCTATCAATTCACGGGTGATATGCTCCGTAGGATAGGTAGCATCCACCTCATGTTCCATATCATAGCTTGGCGTCGTAGCTCCCAATTGCAGAGTGGCAGTATATTCCTTATCGTGCAACTGTAGACTTTCTATCTCCTTGGTCTTCTTACCCGTACATAATATCAGCACCCCAGTAGCTAAGGGATCGAGAGTACCGGCATGGCCTATCTTCACACGCTTAACTCCCACCTTTCTTGACACACGCGTGCGCACGAAAGCCAGTGCACCGAACGAGGTCATACGATAGGGCTTATTAATATAGATATACTCGCCAGCTGTAAAATTCACCTTGACAATTTACTATTTGACTATTTACTATTTGACTATTTATCCCAGCAGTGAACAGATAATGGTTACAACACCCACAATGGCGCAATAGATGCCGAAGTAGATCAGCTTGCCCTTCTTGACGATGTTAATCATCCACTTACATGCCAGACATCCGAAAAGGAAAGCTGACACGAAACCGACAGCCAACGGTAGGGCCTCGATAGAGCCCATCACATTCTCGCCCTTTGTCATTTTCATGACATCGAGTAGTGCCTCACCCAGAATAGGAGGTATTACCATCAGAAACGAGAACTGTGCCAGATTCTCTTTCTTATTACCCAGCAACAGCCCCGTAGCGATCGTGCTACCTGAACGCGAGACGCCAGGCAACACGGCGACAGCCTGAGCCAAACCGATGATAAAGGCATCTTTCATCGAGATATGCTCCTTGGGGCGCGGCTTAGCATAATAGGAAAAGATGAGCAGCGAGGCGGTGATGAGCAGACAGCAGCCTACCACCAGCAGTCCTGAGCCAAATATCTCCTCTACATAATCTTTAAAGAATACACCTACGATGCCGACAGGAATCATCGACACAATGATGTTCAGCGCATATTTTGTCTCTGCATTGAGTTGACATTTAAACAAGCCCTTCAATATCCAGTCTATCTCGCTCCATAAGACAACAAGGGTAGACAATACGGTAGCTACATGTACGGCAACGGTAAACATCAGATTTTCCTCACCGTTATCCATACCGAACAGCGCCTGACCGATAGCCAGATGACCACTACTGCTGACGGGAAGATATTCTGTCAGTCCCTGTACAATACCTAAGATTAGTGCTTCAAACCAACTCATCTAGTTAATTTACTATTTGACAATTTACTATTTACTATTTATTTTCTCCTTTAGGACGTCGCACTACGGCATAAATCATTGAGACGAAACCTGCCAGGCACACCAGCGGAGCCACTTTGATACGACGAGCGCTGAAGATATCAGGGTTGTAAGCCGTTTCTGTCGAGCCACTGCCACTCATCAGCAGAAAGCCCAACACCACTACTGCCATACCCACTGCCAGCAGTATGTAGTTTACTTTGTCAAATGCAAAATCTTTTTTCATATTTGATTTTTAAACTTTGAACTTTATGATTACTTCTACACTTGCACTATCCTTCCAAGTTCCCCTCCTTTGGGGAGGGGTTGGGGGTAGGCTTTAAATCTTATACAGCTCCTGCGCCTTCATCTTCAGGAACTTGTTCACAGCCAGCCAAGCGCAAAGAGCAGTAATCACGATACCGAAGACCAGTACCGAAGCGCCCGTAACAGACAGCACCTCCCATGTCACGATATCAAAAATGCCAGGCTGTGTCAAGTAGAGTCCGTAGATACCTGCACCCAACACGCAGTTGGCCAGCACAGCAGCAATAACACCCACTAATACCGCCTGACGGAGGAACGGTTTGCGAATAAAGCCCCATGAGGCACCCACCAATTTCATCGTATGAATCACAAAACGATTTGCATAGATGCTCAATCTCACCGTATTGCTTATCAGCGAGAACGACACGAAGGTCAACAGGATGGCCAATACCAGCAAGATGATACTGATACGGCTCAGGTTCACATTCACCTGATCCATCAAGTCTTCCATATAGGCCAAATCGCTCACGCGCTTGTCCTTCTTCAGCTCTTTGGCAATCCATTTCAGCGAATCACGGCAGGCATAGTCAGCATTCAGGCGAATCTCCAGCGTAGCTGGGAAGGGATTAAATCCTAAAAACTCTGAGGGATCACTGCCCAGCTCCTTGACTTGCTCACGCTGTGCCTGTTCCTGACTAATATAATCAATGTCATGAGAGTAAGGGCGATGATACAGTTCACGACAGAACAAGTGAGCATCGTTTACCGATACCGAGTCCTTCAACATGATAGTCACTGTCAGGTTCTCCTTCATGTGTGCCGATAAGTTACGTGCCGACAGCACAAAGAACACCACCATGCCCAACAAGAGGAGCACCATAGTAGTACTTATACATAAGGTAACAACCTGCAAACCTCTGCGGCTGCGGGTCTTCTTGCGTTTCTTACTCATATCTTTTTAGACGTAATACACCTAATTTCGTGCAAAATTACAAAATAAATATGAAACACAACTATTGTTTTAAGAATTATTTTGTAATTTTGCCATCATTATGAGCACAGTAATCTATCCATCGCCCATCTTTGGGCCTATTCATAGCCGCCGTCTCGGCATTTCTCTGGGTATCAACTTGCAGCCTGCTGATGGCAAAGTATGCACCTTCGACTGCATCTATTGCGAGTGTGGCTTTAACAAAGACCACCGCCCTACCCTTCCAAGACCATCACGCGAACTGGTAGCACAGAAGCTAGAGGAGCAACTACAGAAGATGGTTGCCGAAGAGCAGTTGCCCGATGTGCTGACCTTTGCTGGCAATGGTGAACCTACCAGTCATCCACACTTTGCCGAGATTATAGATGACACTATCCGCCTGCGCAATCAATATTGTCCCGATGCTAAGGTATGTGTACTTAGCAACTCTACGATGATTCATCGTCCAGAAGTACACGATGCCCTGATGCGTGTTGATGATAACATTTTGAAGCTAGACACCGTAGACCCCACCTATATAAATAAGGTGGACCGCCCCACTGGCCACTACGATGTCAAGCAGATTATTGAGCACATGAAAGCTTTCAACGGACACATCATCATCCAGACGATGTTTATGCGAGGAAGCCTCCCCCTATCCCCCTGCGAAGGGAGGGGGGACTCAGAAGTAGATAATACTGGCGAAGAGTTTGTGGGTCCTTGGCTGGAGGTTGTCAAACAAATCAAGCCTCAGCAAGTAATGGTATATACTATCGACCGCGAGACACCTGCCAAAGGTCTGGAAAAAGCCAGTCGCGAACAGCTTGATGCCATCCGCGACCGTGTTATTGCTGCTGGCATTCCGTGTACCGCCAGCTATTAAGCTATATTTCCTACTTGTGATTAGTAATCATCGTTCCCTTCAAAATGATAGGGTTCCACATTCGGATTCTCTCCGATGTATTCGTCACTATCAGGTACCTCAACAGGTGCGTTGAGCTGCTTGTTATAGTCGCCACGTGCAGCACCTGTGGTCACTACCAAATCCTCATAATTAAGGGTAGAGATAACGCTTTGGAATAAGCCGATGCTGATGCGACGGCCTTGCGGATAAATACTATTGATTACATGAACCGTTTGGAAGCCTGGATGACGATACACTGCCAAACGGTTGTATTTCAGGAAGGCCTTGAGAACTTCAGGATTAGTCTTTGTCGTGTCAGCATTCAAGAAGCTACGGGTAACATTATTAATTACCTCGTCAATCTCATCAGCCTTGACACTATCATTCTCCTGCAAGCATTCGTGGATATTGTCATACGTTTCTAACAACATCATGTTCTTGGAGGGAATAGTAATCAGTGCAAAGATGTAAAGAGCGAAAAGCGCTACTAAGAGAATAACGATTTTACCAAGGCAACTGTGGAAAAACTGTTGCATCAGGCCTTGCTTCTTGTACGAGTCGCTGTTAAACTGATCCATAATTGTACTTGTTTATAGGTTTGTTTTATCGGTTGTTTATCAGGTTCATAAACTCCTGACGAGTCTTAGCTTGGTTAAAAGCACCACTAAAGTCACTAGTGGTGGTAATGCTATTCTGCTTTTCCACGCCACGCATCTGCATACACATATGACGAGCTTCTACAACGACCATTACACCAAGTGGATGGAGCGTCTGCTCTATACATTCCTTGATTTGCAGCGTCATACGTTCCTGCACTTGCAGGCGATGGCTATAGATATCGACTACACGAGCTATCTTTGACAGTCCAGTAATGTAGCCGTTGGGGATATAAGCCACATGCACCTTGCCATAGAAGGGCAGCATATGGTGTTCGCAGAGTGAGAAGAAGTCAATATCCTTGACTATTACCATCTGCGAGTAGTCTTCTTTGAAGAGGGCATCGCGCAACACCTGATGGGCATCCATCTCATAACCGCGTGTCAATACTTGCATCGCTTTAGCCACGCGCATCGGTGTCTTTACCAGTCCTTCACGGCTGGGGTCTTCACCCAACAGCGTCAGAACCTCTTTGTAGTGCTCGGCCAACTTATCGAGGCCCTCTCTGAATATTTCGTTTTCTGGATACATTAATATGATACAGTAATTTTCCCCTTAACGATGGTTGCCTGGTCAAAGCCCAGATTGCGCAGACTTACCAGCATCTGATGAGCCTCTTCGTAGGTACGGTAGTTACCCACGCGACAAATCCAGCGAGGAGAATAGAAATGTACGTATACGGGGACGTTTGGATAGTGACTCTTGATACTATTGCGTACCTGTTCTGCCTGCTGACGATCCTTGCGGGAGTTACCACCAGCAAAGGCTTGCACGCGATAGCCTGTTATCTTATGACCATTGCGAATCATCTTCTGTGACAGTCCCGTTGTGTCTGGCACCTCCACTACCTGTGGAGTTGTAGTTGTAGACTTGGCAGTCTGAGCAGTAGTACCAGTTGAGTTAGTATGACTGGCAGAAGCAGTAGTAGTGGTACTTGGCTTTGTTGTAGTGGTAGTACTCTTCGTTGCCAGCACAGCACTGTTTACCAACTGATCAAGAGAATCGCTCTGGTGAATAGTCACAGTACCCTGTCCTGCCACTGGTTTCTGCAGGCGTTGGGTAAAAGTCTGTGCACCGGCACCCATGGGGATGCCGATACACAGTACTAATATCTGAATGAAATGTTTCATTTATTTCTTCCAAGCGTCGATGATACCCTTGAAGTCAGCGCACTTCAGCGAAGCACCGCCGATGAGACCACCGTCGATGTCAGCCTTAGCGAACAGCTCAGGAGCGTTTGAAGCCTTGCAAGAGCCACCATACAGGATGCTGGTATCCTCAGCAACAGCCTGACCATACTTCTCAGCAACGATAGAACGGATGTAAGCGTGGATCTCCTCAGCCTGCTCAGCGGTAGCGGTCTTACCAGTACCGATAGCCCAGATTGGCTCGTAGGCGATGATAATCTTGCGGAAGTCCTCCTCAGAGAGGTTGAATACAGAACCCTCGAGCTCAGCCTTTACTACCTCGTTCTGCTTGTTAGCCTCACGCTCAGCGAGTGACTCACCGATGCAGAAGATAACCTTCAGACCATTCTTCAGAGCCAGCAGCACCTTCTCCTTCAGGATCTCAGGAGTCTCCTTGTAGTACTCACGACGCTCTGAGTGACCCAGAATAACATACTGAGCACCAGTGCTCTTTACCATCTCAGCGCTTACCTCACCAGTGAAAGCACCCTTCTCCTTGTCTGCGCAGTTCTCAGCACCCAGACCGATAACGTTCTGGTTCAGCTCCTTAGCAACAGATGCCAGGTGGATGAACGGTGTGCAGATAACAACGTCACAGTTGGGTTTGTCGGCTGCCAGAGCCTCATTCAGTTCCTTGGCCAGAGCCACACCCTCTTGCAGGTTCAGGTTCATTTTCCAGTTGCCTGCTACGATTTTCTTTCTCATTTTCTGTTTTCTTTTTAAAAAGTTGATATATCTTGTTAGACTGTTCTTTTCTCTTTAGCCACTTCGACCATGCCCACAGGCGGTCGGCAATAGTGAGTAGCAGCAGTGGCAGCACATACCACAAAGCCACAATCAGTATCTTTTCCGCCATCGACTCTTTAGGCATGCTGCCTATCTTCAGTTTATCCAGACGGTCAGTCAGCGCATATTCATCGGGCAGGTCATTATGACTCCACTTGCGAATAATCACGCCATCCTTTAGCAACAGCATACCCGGATTACTGCGAATAATCGTCTTCAGCGTTATCTCATCCGTTTGACAGAAGGGATATTCTGCTCCCGTCATGTCGCGCCAGCGTTCAATTCCCTTCTCGCCACTGGCCGTCAGTGCATAGAACGGATAGTTGTAGTCTTCCGCATACTCATACATCTGATTAATCAGGTCCAGCTGGCTATCGTCAGCCTTCTCGATATGAGGTGCAACGAGTAAGAAGAGGTATCCCTTGGCGCTGAGCAGCGAGTCGGTGATATCCTCACCGTCTTCCGCACGCTGAATGAAGAACTCTGCATAGGGCGACTCCTCACCGTTCATCATCTGTTGCCAACCCTTTCTCAAGTCGGTACCAATATGATAAGGACGGAAGTCCAGATATGGCAGGTTGTAGAGCGACCATCCAGACACAGCAAGGATGAATACTGCCGAGTAGTTTACGGCTATCCACTGGCTGGATGTCGAGATAAGACGTACCATATCGTGCGGCCATTTCCAGACCACAAAAGCCATGATGAGCAATACGACATTCTTACAGAAGGTCTGCCAGTTGGTAAGTATAATAGCATCCCCAAAGCATCCGCAATCCGTTACGGGATTGACCAGTGCCACCCATAGCGTGAGCGGTGTCATGAAGAGCATCATCAGCAAGGTAAGCGATGTCGATGCCACCTTACGGATGGCAAAGAGCAGACAGATACCCAGTCCGAATTCCACTGCCGACAGTACCACCGATGCTCCCAGTGTCAGAAAATCGGCTGTCAACATCTGCAGATGTAAGGCTGTCAGGTAGTCGGCCAGCTTATACTGTGTACCCATCGGGTCCACAGCCTTGACGAATCCTGATACTATCAGGACTACGGCCAACACCATTCTAAAGATATTTACGACAACCTTCCTCATCTCCTTCTACCCTACTCCTTCTCGCTCAGCTTGATGGCACCAAATACAGCGTAGTTGATAATGTCCATATAGTTGGCATCAACTCCTTCGCTAACCAATGTCTCACCACCAATATTCTCTATTTCCTTGATACGTTCTATCTTGGTCAGGATAAAGTCGGTATATGAGCTGACACGCATGCCGCGCCAAGCCTCATCATAGTCATGATTCTTGCGCTTCATCAGCTCCAGAGCCTCCTTGGCATATTTATCATATAGCGCCATCGCAGCATCATTGTCCATATCTACGGTATCGCTAAAGCCGTGATAGAGTTGTATCAGACCTACGATGCCATAATTGATAAGGGCAATAAACTCCGGACGGATGCCCTCGCCCACCAGCGACTCCTTCTTGATTTCCAACGAACGGATGCGCTTGGCTTTGATAAACAACTGGTCGGTGAGTGACTGTGGACGCAGAATACGCCACGAAGCTCCATAGTCGTGGAGCTTCTTCTCGAACAATGTGCGACATTCTTTCAATGTCTGTCCGAACTCTTCATTGGTCTTTGCTTCTTGCTGAGTCATTGTATCTCTTTCTGCTTCTTATGGATGTAGCGAATCTGGGCACCTTGCACGTCAGCAGCCAACTCCAGCGAATCCTTATATTGGCGTTTCTTTGCCTTCGTACTATCTTCAAGGAGTTCTCGCTGTTGCAGGATGCTGTCGGTATGCGCCAACTCAAGTTGTGCCTTCGCCAGTTTCTCCTCCAGATACTGCGAACGCACCTTCATCCTGAATCGCTCAATTTCCTTTTGGCGTCCGTGGTTGCAAGCCGTCAAGCTTGCCACTACAGCCAATATGACTACGTATTTCTTCATTTGCGTCTGCAAAGGTACGAATTAGTGAGCGAAATGCAAAAGGAAAAGGAAAAAATTTGAAAACGTTAAAGATTATTATAAAATAGGTGGAGTGATGCCGGAATTACAATCAAAATGAGTACCTTTGCACTCCCTTTTACCAGTGTAGAGGGCATAAAGCGCATGAAACTGTATTCAGACCAAGCATTAGCAAAGATACTTGACAAGGACATCTTCCATCTTATTGGCCATGTGGCCGACGAGATGGGTGTAGAGTGCTATGTAGTAGGCGGTTTTGTGCGCGACATCTTCCTGGAACGCCCCTCTAACGACATCGACGTAGTCGTTGTTGGTAGTGGCATTGAGGTTGCTGCTGCACTGAAGAAGCGCCTCGGCAAGAGAGCACATCTCAGCGTCTTTAAGAATTTTGGCACTGCCCAAGTGAAGATTAATAAATGTTTAGAGTGTAGAACGGAAAGTGTAGAGTTTGCTACCGCTCCTGTTGGATGCGGAGATTCTGCTGCGGTAGCAAACTCTACACTCTACACTCTACATTATCCACTTGAGGTGGAGTTTGTGGGTGCTCGCAAGGAGAGCTACAGTCACGACTCTCGTAAACCCATCGTAGAGAATGGTACGTTGGAGGACGACCAAAACCGACGCGACTTCACCATCAACGCCATGGCTATCTGCCTGAATGAGAAGCGCTTTGGCGAATTAGTCGACCCCTTCAATGGTATTGCAGATTTAGAAGATGGCATCATCGCCACGCCACTTGATCCAGAGATTACCTTCTCTGATGATCCACTGCGCATGATGCGTTGTATTCGTTTCGCCACCCAGCTGAATTTCCAGATTGAAGAAGAGACATTTGACGCCCTCACTCGCATGGCCGACCGCATCAAAATTGTCAGTGGTGAGCGCATCGAAGTAGAGCTCAACAAAATCATGATGGCGCAGCATCCCAGCATTGGTTTTGAACACCTGCAACGCTCTGGTTTGCTGCAGATTATCCTGCCCGAACTTGCCGCCTTAGACATTGTAGAAAAGAAAGACGGCCGCGCTCACAAGAACAACTTCTACCATACTTTGGAGGTACTGGAGAATGTAGCTCGTAGTGTAAAGTGCAGAACGGAGAATGTAGAGTTTGCTACCGCCCTTGATGGAAGCGCAGATTCTGCTGCGGTAGCAAACTCTACACCCTACACTCTACACTCAGATTTGTGGCTTCGTTGGGCCGCATTGTTGCACGACATTGGCAAAACCAAGTCTAAGCGTTGGGAGCCCGGTATTGGCTGGACTTTCCACAACCACAATCTGATTGGTGCCAAACAGGTGCCAGGCATTTTCCGTCGTCTCAAATTACCCATGGGTGTTGAGATGAAATATGTACAAAAGCTGGTCGATTTGCACATGCGTCCACAGGTTATTGCCGATAGTGAAGTAACGGATAGTGCCGTACGCCGTCTGCTCAACGATGCCGGCGATGATATCGACGATTTGATGACACTCTGTGAGGCCGATATCACCAGTAAGAACGAGGTCAAGAAGAAGATGTTTCTGGAGAACTTCCGCATGGTTCGTGAGAAGTTGACCGACCTGAAGGAGAAAGACTACAAGCGCCTCCTTCAGCCTGTTATCGACGGCAATGAAATTATGGAGATGTTCCACCTTCAGCCCTCTCGCGAGGTGGGCGTACTGAAGCAGTATCTCAAGGATGCCGTATTAGACAATCAGGTAGAAAACGAGCGTGAACCATTGATGCAGCTATTGTTAAAAAAGGCTGCACAGATGGGACTGAAAACAAACAAAATTTGTTAAATAACATGTATAATCCTATATCATTGATATAGGTTCCGATTTTTTTTCCTAATTTTGCAACTCGAAAACTAAACGATAGTATTTGAGTTTTCTGTAGAGATAATATTATTCGAATAATTTAAAATAGGTATGAAAATGAAGAAAATTGTAATGCTTGCAGCCGTTGCTGCAACGCTGGCCTCTTGTGGTGGTGGTGGCGGTGGCCGTCCCACATTCGGCGACAACGAATTCCCTGTAACCACCGCAGGAACCTCCAGTGCTGATATGCAGAGCACTTATCCTGCAGCTATCAAAGGTGTCCAGGATGTTGAAATCCGTCCGAAGGCTCAGGGCTTCCTGACTCAGATTAATGTCAAGGAAGGTCAGACCGTTACTGCCGGACAGGTTCTGTTTGTAATTGATAATGAGACCTATCAGGCTCAGGTTCGTCAGGCTCAGGCCGCTGTCAATGCTGCTCAGCAGCAGTGCAACACTGCCAAGCTCACTTACGACAACAGTAAG
>Ga0265298_10004288_pt1 | contig 18309 bp, 18 predicted proteins | sample AusTroGonzalo_MG_3_FD_193486 | JGI IMG/M metagenome (GOLD analysis project Ga0265298, IMG submission 193486) | Bovine rumen microbial communities from tropical cattle in Woodstock, Queensland, Australia - Gonzalo_01 | ecosystem: Host-associated > Mammals > Digestive system > Stomach > Rumen ... | reverse complement strand
GACGAGGGCGGCGTAAGCTCGTATGCGTTCAAGCCGGTGCGCTTCTGCGCAAGCGCGGCGCACATCTACGGCAAGAGGCGCGTCATGGCCGAGGCTTTCACCGAGTGGGGCATCAGGTGGGACGAGGACTTCTGCAGCCTCCAGGACGTGGCCAACCGCCATTTCGCTCGCGGCGTCACTCATCTCGCGCTTCAGAGCAGTACGCATGTCCCAGTTCCCGACGCGACGCCGCCCGGCGCATGCATTTACGGCGGCAACGGCACCCCGTTCAACCGTCTCCAGACATGGTGGAAGCACATGCCGGAGTTCACGGGATGGCTGACGCGGTGCGAGGATTTCCTGGAGGCAGGGCTGCCGTCGCAGGACGTGCTGTGGTATCTCGGCGACGCCGTTGACCACCATCCGGACGTTGACTTTCCGTTCCCGGAAGGCTTCAGGTACGACTACCTTAACCACGACGTCCTCACGAACAGGCTCGCCGTCAAGGACGGGCTCTTCGCGGTTCCCGAAGGAACGACTTGGAAGGTGTTGTGGGTTCCCGACGAACGCTACATGCTCCCTGCGACGAGGAGGCGACTTGCGGAACTTGCGGAGGCGGGAGGCAAGGTCGTGTTCGGCGGCAAGGAGGCAATCGCAAAGGCGCTTTCACCGTATGAAAAGGACGTCGCAACCGAGCCTTCGCTTGGCGACGAGCCGAGCGAGGACTTCATGTGGATTCACCGCGTTGTCGATGGCTGCGACCGCTACTTTGTCGCGGCGGGAACCAACGGCTGGCGCGGCAAGGTGACGTTCAGGGCGAAAGGGCCGGTGTCAGTGCTAGATCCCGTGTCGTGCGAGCGCGCTATCTGGCGCAACGGCGACGTCCTCGACATCCCGCCGTCCCGCAGCGTATTCGTTGTGTTCGGTAATGATGACAAGACAGGATTGACGGGATTTTCAGGATTGAGAGAATCGCATAATCTTGTTAATCCTGTTAATCCTGTCAAAAAAGAAATAGAGCTAACCAACTGGACGCTGTCGTTTCCGGCGGGCTGGGGAGCCCCGGAAAAAGTGAAGCTTGAAAGGCCGGTCTCGTGGACTGAGATTCCGGGCTTCTCGCGCGAGGCGCAGGCGTTTTCCGGTACGGCGGTGTATGAGACGGAGTTTGAATGTTTCGCAGAGGATTCCCGTCTTGAGCTTGACGTTGGCAAGGTGGCGTCCGTCGCTAAGGTGTATGTGAACGGCAAGGAGGTGAGGACGCTTTGGTGCGCTCCTTGGTGCTGCCGTCTGGACGGATTCGTGCGCAAGGGGCGCAATTCGCTTCGCCTAGAGGTGACGAACACATGGCGAAACCGCGTCGTCTATGATCTCGGCCAGCCGGAGAAGGAGCGCAAGACTTGGATCATCAATCGTGCCGGGCTTAATCCGCGTCCGGCCGATCCGTTCGTGCCGTCCGGTATCCTCGGCCCTGTCATGCTGAGAAGTGTAGGGAGTGATGCGGGGAAGGAGTAGGAGGGCGACAGCGCGAAACGGCTGTTTTGCAGGCTGTTTGCGAAACAGGCGCTGCTTTGCGGCAAGATAGAAGGAGCTTGGCGACAATACGAACAAGGAGAGAAAGATGAACATGGCAAAGAAAGTAAAAGCGAAGGAGATGTCAATGAAAAGAGTTTCTGTGCTGGCGTTGGCCGTGTTTGGAAGTATCACGGCCTCGGCTGCGTTTGACTTAAAGGTGTCGCTTTGGAGGGGAGAGTCGCTGTCGGTTATCGTGCCGGACGAATGCCCGGACATCGGCAAGTCGGCACCAGGAATTGAGGTAAGGAAGGGGACTCTTCTGCCAGTCAGGTACAAAGACGCCAATCCAAAGTCGCTTGAGTACCATACGGTGGCCGATCGCGCGGTCTACGGATCGACCGCCCCCGGCATCCACTTCGCGACTGTGACCGCCTCTGCGGATGCGAAGCCGGGAACGTACGCGCTCGGCCAGCTTGTCGTCACGGTCGTCGACCGCGTCCTGCCCTCTGCGAAGGAGTGGAAGTACTACCTTGATCTCTGGCAGCATCCGTGGGCCGTCGCCCGCACGAGCGGCACCACGCCGTTCTCGGAAGAGCACTACGAGGCGATGAGGCCGTTGTGGAGGATGCTTGCCGAAGCTGGGCAGAAGACGCTGACAGTGACGCTTGTCGACGAGCCGTGGAACCACCAGTGTTATGACGCCTATCATTCGATGATCGTCCGTCGCAGGGACGCGGACGGCAAATGGTCGTTCGACTACTCCGTGTTCGACCGCTACGTGGAGTTCGGCCGGTCGTGTGGCCTCGGCCCGCACATCTCATGCTATACCATGTGTCCGTGGGGCTACAAGGTGGACTACGTGGATGCCGACGGCAAGACGGTGCGCGTCGAGGCGAAGCCGGGGACGCCGTTCTTCGACGACTGCTGGGGCGATTTCCTCGTGGACTTCTCGAAGCACCTCGACGAAAAAGGGTGGCTCAAGGACGCCTACATCGCAATGGACGAGCGTTCTCCCGAGGACCTGGCGTACATCGTGAAGTTCGTGCGGCGCGTCGCGCCAGGACTCAAGATCGCCATGGCCGGCAACCGCAGTCCGGGCGACTTCAAGGGGATAGAGATCGACAGCTACTCCCAGTCCATGTCGCACATCGAGCACCAGTTCAAGTCGTTTGTCGAAGACGTCGCGGCGCGGCGTGCGTCCGGCAAGGTGACGACGTATTACGTCTGCTGCGGACCCGCGAGGCCCAACACGTTCATGAGCTCCGGCGTCGGCGAGGCATTCGTCTGCGGCTTTTATCCGGCCGTCTGCGGGTTTGACGGATTTCTCAGGTGGGCATACAACTCGTGGGGCGAGGATCCGTGCAATGACATGACGTACACGCGCTGGACTGCCGGCGACGTCGCGCTCGTCTACCCCGACGGGTCTCCGAGCTGGCGTTTCCTTGAGCTGAAGAACGGCATTCAGGCGGCGGAGAAGTTCTGGATTCTCAGGGCGAAAGGCGGCCGCGACGCAGAGCTTGACGCGTTCGCCGCGAAGTTCGACCTGAAGGCGCTTCTGTCCGGGACGGACTACATCGGACTGAGAAAAGCCGCATTTGAAGTCCTCAACGCGGAATACAAAGGAGAATGAACATGGCTAAGTCAAGTTGGATATTCGCCGCTACGTTCGTTGTGGCTGGCAGCGCGTTCGGCGAGGGGATTGAAGGGTCAAAGCTTATCGATACAGTAGCATTGATACAGCTCGCGTTTTCTTTTGCGACCTTTGCGTTATTTGCGGCTAAAACATCAGAGTCGAGTAGGGTCGTTTAGCGTCGAGCGGGGCAACGCTTTCTACACGATCTACACGACTATAATCTGTGTGGGGCTGCGAAGCGGCTGTTTCCGGGCGGGCGCTGAAACAGGCGCATATCCCCCGAGGCGAAGCCGAGCCGCGAAGCGGGCGCTATGCGGGGTGCAAATCTGCCGCGCTTGGCATGGACAGGGATGAACATTTGTTTTCGAGATACGGTGAGTGGCGTCGCGGCAAATCTGCCGCGATAGGAATTACATAGGATGAATCTCTGTCTTTTCTTCGAGGGTACGGGTCGTGGCGTCGCGGGGAAGATAACGAACGTGACGCGGCTACGCGATCTTTGCGTGGATGACGTGCGGCACTTCGCCTGCAAAGGACTCTGAACGGACGATCTTGCGCCAGTTTTTTGGTTGAGGTTGAATTGTTTTTGAGTATTGGTTGGAGTTGTCGAATCAGAGATGTAGGAAGGTTGAGTCGAAATCGTGTCGTTCGTGTATTCGACCCGAAGGATGGTTGGAGCGTGGTTGAGTGGCGGTTGATTCCGTCCATGTCGGGGTTGGGAAATGGTTTAGTAATCGGTTGCGAGCGGGGAAAGGCAGAAGGGGCATTGGCAACGAAGAAGGCCGTCCGGCCTTCTTTTTTGCTATAATACAGGCGATGTTGAAGATTGATGTCATAAGCGTCCAGCCGAAGATGTTCGCGGGGTTCCTCACGGAATCCATAGTGGCGCGCGCTGTCGCGAAGGGCGCGTGCGAGGTGAACATCGTAGATCTGCGCGATTTCGGCGAGGGCCGCTGGCGTAAAGTCGACGACAAGCCGTATGGCGGCGGGCCAGGAATGCTGATGAAGTGCGGCCCGTGGTTCGCGGCAGTCGAGTCGCGTGTTGGCACGGGCGATCGTGCGCCGGGAACGCGTGTTATCATGACCTCTCCCTCGGGCCGCAAGTTCACCCAGCGCGATGCCGAGGAACTGTCGCGCGAAAGCCACGTCGTCTTCATGTGCGGCCACTACGAGGGCTTTGATGCGCGAATCGAGACGATTGCGACCGATGCGTTTTCCGTCGGCGACTTCGTGATGACCGGCGGCGAACTTGCCGCGGCCGCGATGGTGGACTCGATCATCCGTCTTCTCCCCGGCGTTCTCGGCGGCGGACCTGCCGCGACCGCGTCAGAAAGCTTCGGCCGCGACGGGCTTCTCGAAGCCCCGCAGTACACCAAGCCGCCGGAGTTTCGCGGCATGAAGGTGCCGGAAGTGCTTCTCTCAGGCGACCACTCGAAGATCGAGGCGTGGCGAAAGTCTGAGGCCCGCCGTCTCACCGAAAAGGAAAGGCCAGACCTGCTGCGATGATTGCGTCACTCTTCCTCTCCGTCGCGATAGTTGCGCACGAACCTGGCTACTATACCTCGCTCGCCAACCATGTCGGCCGGTGGCTCAAGGACCAGGATATCGCCGCCGAAGTCGTGAGACCCTCCGAGATGCGCACTAAGCTCGCGAATGAGAAAGTCGCCTTTCTTGTCGGCTTCGAGTCGCCGACCGCCGACGAGATCAAGACGCTCCGCAGTTTCCGCGACAGGGGCGGAAAGCTCGTCGTCTTCTATTCCGCCTCGCCGCAGCTTGGAGAGTTGATGGGCGTTCGTCCCGCGGGCTACAAGGCGGCTTCCTATCCCGGCCAGTGGAGCCGAATGAACTTCTCGGGTGCCGCGCCGCCGGGAGCGCCGACCGCGATTCTCCAGACTTCATCCGTCCTGCAGCGAGCAGTTCCGATACAGGGCAAGTCGCAGGTGATGGCTACATGGGCCGACAGGAATGGGAAGTCCACTGGCGACGCGGCATGGATATCGTCGCCCTACGGTTGGTGGATGACGCATGTCCTTCTCGCGGACGGCGACGAAAGTCTGAAGGCGCGTCTTTGCGCGTCGCTCGTCGGGTCCGTCGACTCTTCGCAGTGGAGTCCCGCGCGCGCGGCGGCGAAGGCGGACGCGGAGTTCAAGAACCTTCGTGCATACGCGGCGAAGCAGAAGCCGAGTCGCGGCGAGATACACGCGGTGTGGGACCATTCGGGCTGTGGGCTATATCCAGGGAACTGGCCAAAGACCATGAAGCTTCTCCGCGAGAGCCATGTCACAGATCTTTTCGTCAATGTCGCTGGTGCGGGATTCGCGCACTATGGGTCAGATGTTTTGCCGCGCTCGAAGACTTTCCGCGAGGAAGGCGACCAGCTCGCGGCGTGTCTCGCCGCCGCACGAGGGGCGGGCATACGAGTCCATGCGTGGATTCTCTGCTTCACGGCAACACGCGCTTCGCCCGAGACGATGGCGGCATTCGACCGCAACGGCTGGCGGCTAAAGGCGGCGAACGGAAAGACGACTGAATATCTCGATCCCGCGAACGCGCTCGTCCGCGCGAGGATTCTCGCGTCCATCGACGAGATACAGCGGCGGTATGCCGTCGACGGCATACACCTCGACTTCGTCAGGTGGGGAGACTCGGCGGTAAAGCCGAAGAACGCGGCCGATGTCGTCACGCGCTTTGTCGCAGATGCTCGCAGGCACGTGAAGCGCCCGAAGTGGCTGACGACGGCTGTATACGGAAAGCATCCGCAGTGCATCGGCTCGGTAGGCCAGGACTGGAAGGGGTGGCTGAACGCGAATCTCGTCGACTATGTGGTCCCGATGGACTACACCGAGTCGCCGGCCACTTTTCAGAGTCTGCTGGCGCTTCAGTCCGACACGCGCTCGCACGCGCAGAGGACGATTGTCGGCATAGGCGTCACGGCGAACGAGTCGCGTCTTGGCGCTCGCGAGGTGATCGACCAGGTGAACATGACGCGTCGCCGCGGCTTCGCTGGCAACGCGCTCTTCGATCTCGACACTACGCTCGAGAAGCAGATCCTTCCCTTCCTCCGCCTCGGCCTCTGGTAAGTTATATTCCAGCTGCGGCGAGGTCGGAGATGCGGTCGTAGAATTCCATCCGGTCGATCTTGGAGAGATGGCGGACGCATTTCTTCGCCGCGAATTCCTGCGCGACGCGGCTTTCGCGAAGTTCGCTCCAGTCGCAATCCATGATGTTTCCGAGAAGCGTCTCTTTCGTCACGAAAAAGTCGCAAGGATAGACGTCGCCATTTCGCTCGACTACGACATGTCCATCGCAGCGTCCCGCGAAGAGGCATTGTTCCGCGCGCCCGAACGTCGCGTACGAAAGCGCCGCGTCGATGTTGCGAACAGAAACGCGCCCCATGTCGCCGTCCTCTAGCCACGCGTCGAGAATGCCGCAGAGAAATGCATCCCACTGCTGCGTCGAAATGCTTTCAAGGTGGTCGGTGTACTGCTGCCACTTTCCGCCAAGCTCGTCGCGAACATACCTGTAGATTTTCTTCGGCTCATTGACATTGGACTTTGTCACGAGCGTCAGCACATTGTAGTCGCAGCCCGCTTCCCTAAGCGCGTCGATTCCGCATAGCACCTCCGCGTGTGTGCCGCGGCCGTCCGGGGTCGTGCGGTGTGCGTCGTGGATGTTTGCAGGGCCATCGACGCTTGCGCCGACGAGCCATCCTTCGTCTGCGAAAAACTTTGCCGCCTCGCGAGTCACAAGCGTCGCGTTCGTCTGTATCGAAAGCGAAAGTCGCAGACCATCGGGAAGGACTCTCTTTGCGAAGTCGTTTGCGCGGCGAAAGAAGTCGAGCCCCGAGAGCATCGGCTCGCCGCCCTGAAACGCAATCGAGAAAGAGTCGAAGGGAAGCGAAAGGTAGCTCTCGATCATTCGCTCAAGCACAGCGTCCGACATCTTCGCCGGGCCGTTTGGATAGAGCGACGCCTTGCCCAAGTAGAAGCAGTAGTCGCACGCGAGGTTGCACCTTGCGCCTACCGGCTTAACGAGAAGGGAGAAGGGCGTCATTTGTGAAGTCGTTCCTCGAGTATGCGAGCCATGTCGCGGAGCCGTTCCTGCTGCTCAGCAAGATTAGAGAGGTCGTTCTTTTGGAATGGGTCTTCCACTACGTTGTAGAGTCGGACTTTTGCGCCGCCCTCGCGTATTCTCGTCCGCAGCGCCACATAGTCGCCGACTCTCAGCATCTGCTGGAGTCCGCGCACAGGCGCCTTCCTTGACTCGAACTCACGGAACGCCTTAGTTCCGCCACCCCATGGAAACTCATACTGCGAATAGACGAGCGATGGCTTGAAGGTCTTCTCGTTTCTTAACTTGTCCCAACGCAAGAAGAGCGAAACGCCCTCTGACTCCTGCGGTGCAATTGTGCCTGCGACATCCGCGAGCGTCGCCATCCAGTCGTGGAACTGCGAGGGTGAATCGTCTTTCCGGCCGCCCGATATACGCGCTGGCCAGCGGACGAAAGTGGGTACGCGCATCCCGCCCTCGAAGACGTCGCGCTTAAGTCCGTCGAAAGGCCCGTTCGAGCCGAAGAAGCGCGGGTCTGCGCCGTATTCGTCGGCAGGTCCGTTGTCTGAAGTAAAGACGATCATCGTGTCGTTGTCGAGTCCGAGCCGATTAAGTTCGCCCATGAAGTCCGCGAGCGCATTGTCGAGACGCGTTATCGCCGTAGCGTAGCGCGCGGCGTTTTCAGGGAGGTCGCGGTAGGCGGGATCGATCCACGTGTTGCGCGCCGCGAGAGGTTCTGGTTCAAGCGGCCACTTTACGCCCTCGGCGGGATATGGCCGTCCTGGGATATGGAGCGGATGTTTTGTCGCAAGCGTGTCGTCGCTCTGCCCAGAGCCGTGGATCGTATTCATGGCGAGGTAGAGGAAGAATGGAGTGTCGCCGTTTTCGGCCGCGTGTTGGGCGACGAGCTGCTTTGCCTTTGCGACGAAGAGGTCTGTCGAGTAGATGCCTTTCGCGGAGTCGGTTGCGTTCGTGCGGTTCTCCGTTATTCCCATGAACGCCTTGCGTATGTGCCCCTCGTAGTGGTAATACGTGTGCCCCGCCATGTGATCGAGGAAGCCATAGAAGTAGTCGAAACCGCGGTCGAGCGGATGCGAGGAGACGCTCTCTCCCGATTCGCCGCCGCCAGCAACGCCCCACTTGCCAACGGCCCATGTCGCATAGCCCGCGCCATGAAGGACGGAAGCGAGCGTGTTCGTTTCGGAGAACGCTCTGTCGAAGCAGTTGTCGCGAAGGGAGCAACACCCCTGTACGCGCCCAGTGATCAGCGACGCGCGGCTCGGCGCAGAGACTGGCGCGGCCGCGTAGTGCGCTGTCAGAACCACGCCCTCGTTTGCGAGACGGTCGAGGCACGGAGTGCGAAGCCGTGCGAGGACATTCGTCCGCTCGTTGCAGGTGAATTCGACGTCGCCAAAGCCAAGGTCGTCTGTCAGAATAAAGACGATATTCGGCCTTGTGCGCCCAATCGCGGCGATTGGCGCTGCAGCGACAACCGCTACGATTACAAGAATGCCAAGCCCTTTTTTCAATTCTCTGGCTCCTATTTACAATGAGTTTTCAAGCTACTCTGCGTCTCTGCGTCTCTGCGTTAAAGATTGATTATTGCAAGAATGGATTTGACGCGAGCTCGCGGGCGATTGTCGTCTCGATTCCGTGACCGGGAACCACTACCGTGTCCTTAGGAAGGACTTTTAGCTTTTCGAGCGATTCCTGAAGCGTCGCCATGTCGCCGCCGGGGAAGTCGGTGCGCCCGACGGAACAGCAGAAGAGCGTGTCACCGGAGAAGAGGGTGTCTGGCTTGCCGTCGCCCGTCTTGAAGAGATAGCAGACTCCACCAGGCGTGTGGCCGGGTGTGTCTATCACCTCGACCGTCGCCGTCCAGCCAAGTTCGGCAACAAACGTCTGAAGATCTTCTGCCAAGCTTCTACAGAAGGGTCTGACCCTTCTGTAGAAGTTGATGTCGGATATTGGTGGGTAGTCGGGAGGAAACTGATTGAAAGGATGAGATATTATCTTCGCGTCAGCGTCGCTGATGAAGACGGGAAGATCGGGATAGACCCGCTGTAGTTCTGGAATCGCGCAGATGTGATCGAAGTGCGCGTGAGTGAGAAGGACTGCTGCGAGATCGAGCCCCTGTTTCTTGAGCTCTGCGCGTATGAGCGTTGCATCGGCTCCAGGGTCGACGACAATCGCCTTTCCGTTTTCGCTCAAGATGGAGCAGTTTACCTCAAAGGTTCCGACTTCGAAGGTCGTGCGGTTCATGGCGTCTTCTCCTTTTTTGCGATGCTTGCGACTGCCTTGCGCGCCGTTGCGAAGGCGAGAGTCAAGTTGTAGCCGCCGGTCGGGCCGTCGATGTCCATGACTTCTCCGGCGAAGTAAAGACCAGGCACGATCTTCGACTGCATCGTGTGCGGGTCAATCTCCCTCGTGTCAACACCGCCGAGCGTTACGATTGCCTCTTTAAGCGGCCTCGGGTTGATTTTCTCTACGCGCACCGTCATGCCGTTGAACGAAGCTTCGACGGCGATTCCTGTTCTCTGCTTTAGGTGCTCGATAAAGCGCTGTGCGTTGTAGATTGCAGCGCCCGAGAGCCCGAACGATTCGCAGTCGATTTCGCCGCGGTACTCGAAGATCGCCTTGCCAGCTGCGTCGAGTACCTTCGTCGCGCCATCTTCGAATCGGCGTCCTGCGAGGCGCGTCACCTTTGGGTCGCGCGTCTCGAGCCCGATAAGCCCTGGGCGATACGGAACAATCGAGTGTCCGAGAGATTTTGCGAAATTCTGCCCGTCGCCGACGGAGCCGGTCTTCGGGTAGCTCACGCCGCCTGTTGCGATGAGTACGTTCTCCGCCCAAAGTGTGAAGTTCTTTGTCGAGACGAGGAAGCCGTTCTTGAGCGGTTTGATCGCCGTGACCGCGCAGTTTGAGAGAATCGGAACTTCTTCGTCGCGCAGCAAGTCACCGAACGCATGGACTATCGTCGCCGCTTTTTCGTCGGCGGGGAAAAGCCGTCCGTCGGTCATGCGCTTTGTCCTTACGCCGAGCGACTGGAACCCACAGCAAATCTGCCTCGGGGGGCACTCGCGCACCGCTTCCGCGACGAAATCCGCGCACGACGCTTCGCCCAGGTCGCGGAGAAACTCTTCTGGCGAGATGTCCTTTGTGAAGTTGCAGCGACCATTCGCCGTCATCAGCACCTTCGAGCCGAGTCGTGCCTTGCGCTCGATCACGACGCAGGGGATGTGTCGCTCGGCGGCGACCGCCGCGGCGAACATTCCCGCTGCGCCGCCTCCTACGATGGCGAGTTTTACCGGCCTGTGCGTTAGTGGAGCGTGAGTTGTCATTGCAGTTTGATAATGTGACGTGGTGCAGCTTTATCTTCAAGGCAACCGGAAGTCGACACCCTTTTCCTCGAAGTAGGCGTTGAACATTACTTTCGCGGGGATGTCGAGCCCGGCTTGAACGACGAGGTCGTAGCCGCATTCGTCGCGTAGCTGGTTTGCGATCAACGCGACTACGGACTCGCGTAGGTTTTTGGCCGAAAGGAGCGCGAACTTGTCGCAATCTGCGGCAAGCTGAACGATGTCCTCGCGGTCGGCCTTGCCGTCCTCGCGGTTCTCCCCGAAAACACGCTCGACGAGCGTCTTTTTCTCGAAGGATTCGCGCTGGAGGAAATGGTCTATGGAAAGGATCTTCGGCGGCGGGAGCGTCAGCGTCACTGTCTTCGCGGCTTTGTCGACAACCGGTGTTTCGGCTTGCGAGAGGTCATAGCCCGCCTTGATGGTGTAGACTGTCTCGCGCACCGTGTCCGTCGAGACGGTCGAGCCGATATGCACGACCTTCCAGACGATCTTGCGCGTCGCAAGTTCCGCGATCGGGGAGTTTTCGCTTACGACGGACGAGGCGAAGGAGATGGCCTGCTTGTCGCGCCACGCGAGAAAGGCGAAGAGCCCGCCAGCTGCGAGGACGGCGACAACGAGCAGCGTGATCGGCACGCCCATGAAGCTTGTCAGTATTTTACGCATGAGGCAAGAATGGCGAGCAGCGCGACTACTGCTGCGCCTAGGATCAGTGTGATTTTGCTTTGTCTAGTCATCGCGCGGTATTATAGCAAAATGGTATAATACGCGAAATGCAGAATTTGGCTACAGTCGCGGCGCAGGTCGGCGTACTCTTCGCCCTTATGGCGGTAGGGGCGGTCTGCCGTCGCGTCCGCCTCGTCGACGAGACGGCGGTGAAGGGGATAGTGAACGTCCTTCTTCTCGTCGTCACGCCATCGCTCATCATCGACTCTTTCCAGCGTCCGTTCGACTCGTCGATGATGCATGGATTCTTCTGGGCGTTTGCAATCGCCTCCATCGCGCATGTCGCCGTTATCCTGCTCGCCCGACTCTTTTCGCGCGGCGACGACAGATCGCGCCCGGTCTTGCGATGGTGTTCTCGAACGCGGGCTTTATGGGGATCCCGCTCGAGCAGGCGATCCTCGGCGCAGAAGGTGTCTTCTACGGAATAGTCTATGTGGTCGTCTTCAACTTCTTCATGTGGAGCTGGGGATTGTATGAAATGAGAGATGCGAGCGGACAGCGGACGTCTCGGAGAGACGCCCCTACCGTGAAGCGGTGGCGGTCGCTGCGGCCGATGATCGTGAATCCCGGCACTGTTGGCCTTGCGATAGGTCTGCCGCTCTTTTTCGCTTCCGTCTCGCTCCCCGCGATCCTCAAGACCCCTGTGCACCTTCTCGCCGAGCTTAACACTCCGCTTGCTATGCTCGTCATTGGCTTCTATCTCGCGGGCGCGGACTTTCGCCGCGTCGTCCGCATGCCGAGCGCCTATTTTGCGGGAGCCGTTCGCCTTATCGCCTACCCTCTTGCGATGGTTGCGCTGCTCTTCCCCTTGCGCGCGCACTTTCCGCGAGAGATGATGCTTGCGCTTGTGACGGCGGCTTCGGCGCCTGTCGCGGCGATGGTGTCGATGTTCGCGTCGAAGTTCGAGCGGGATGTTGACCTTTCAGTGGGGCTCGTCAGCGGCACGACGCTCCTCAGCATCCTCACGATGCCGCCTGTGATCGCTTTTGCAATGGAGGTACTATGATTCCGGAGAAAACAGTCGAGGCGCTTAAACAGCGCGGGTTTGAAGTAGAGACGGCGGCGACTAAGCAAGAGGCGCTTGCGCTCGTCATGAAGGAGGCCGAGTCGGCCGCAAGCGTCGGCTGGGGCGGCAGCGAGTCGGTCAAGGAGATTGGCGCGCGTGCGCGGCTCGTCGAGAGCGGCAAGGAGATACGTGACCACCAACTCGTGTGCGACCTCTTCCTTCTCTCGGCAAACGCTCTCACAACCGACGGCCGCATCGTAAACATCGACGGCACCGGCAATCGCGTCGCGGCGTCGATCTGTGGCCCGAAGCGCGTCGTCTATGTCATTGGGCGCAACAAGATAGTTGACGGAGGGCTAGACGAGGCAATCGCGCGCATCAGGCGCTGCGCCTGCCCGCCGAATGCGAAGCGGCTTGGCAAGCGCACACCCTGCGGACTTGCGGGTGCGTGTGTTGGCGGAGAGGGATGCGATTCGCCCGACAGGATGTGCAAGGTGACGGCGGTCTTCGACCGCAAGCCCACAGGCATCTCCGCAAAGGTGATTCTCGTCGATGAAGACCTCGGCTACTGAGAATTTGGTATAATACCATTCGTCTGGCATTGTGTCGGGCGACAATTAAAGAAGGGACCTTAACGGAAGATGAAGCGCGCACGGGACTATCGCCGCGAAGCATGGGTTGCGCTTAGCGAAGGGCAGTACTGGCCCTTCGTCGGCGCGCTGTTCATTATTTCGCTTATTTCTGCCGCGGTGGTAATCCCGTCGATTCTGCTTCTTTTCATTCCGCTGTTCTACCTAATCGGCTTCATTTCGTGGTCTTATTCCACGATGGCGCTTTCGACGATGCGCAGGAACATGAAGTTCGAGCTTTTTGCTTCTGGGTGGGGCCACGGGTGGCACATGTTCTGGGTGATTGGCGTCCAGTGGACATACCTGCAGCTCTGGTTCCTCCTGCTCGTCGTCCCAGGCATCATCAAGTGCTATTCCTACGCGATGACGCCATATATTGCAGTCGACCATCCCGACTGGACGGCGAACCAGTGCATCACGGAGTCCCGTCGCATAATGGATGGGAACAAGTGGCGCTATTTCTGCCTCAACATAAGCTTTATCGGCTGGTATCTGCTGCTCATCCCCGCGGCTTTCGTCCCATGTGGCGGCTTCGCGCAGCTCTTCCTGCAGCCATACGTCCAGACCGCCTGCGCCGCCTTTTACGAAGACATAAAGAACTTCTGAGCGGGCTAACGAATACGGCTTTTCCTGTAAACGGCAATTACCGTTTTGCCAACGGTTTTGGCTGAAACTGCCGGCAACGTCGATGCTGAATTATCATCGGAAGGGTAAATTGTCGATATATTAGAATCCGTGGCGGGCAAAAGGGATTTGTCTCGAATGTCATGATACAATGGCATCGTTATGCAAGAAAAAGACAAATCAATGATGAAAGCAATGATAGATGATGAAATGGCCTACTTCTTTGGGTTCTACCGAGGGAGCTATGGCGAAGTGTTGGGAGAACTGGCGAGAACGAAGGTGAACTCGTTTCGCACGAGCTCCATTCCGCTTGCGGAGTTTTGGCAGCCCGCGAATCTGAATGATATTCGGAACTTACTTGTGCCGCACTTGCCGGGACTTAATCTCGAGGTGGCGCTCAAGTTTTTTGAGTTCCCGACCGACGCAATCGTCAACGGGAAACGCGTCGGGCGTCCCTCGATGACGGACGTGATGATCCTCGATGCCGATTGGCAGATAGCTGTGGAGGGCAAGTTCACGGAATACCTCTACGCGCCTGAAAAGACCGTGAACGACTGGCTGAAGGAATGCACTTCAAGCGCGGATGTCAAGTTGCGGCGCGCCATACTCCGCGCGTGGCATGGATACATCGCAGAGTCCGGCTGCACGGAGATTGGCTCGTTCGGCGGTTTCTGGCAGGAGTGCCGTGGTGTAGCGTACCAGTTTCTGCACCGCACGGCGTCCGCCTGCTTCAAGGCGAATGGCACAGAGGGCCGCACTCCCGTTCTCGTGTACCAGCTATTCTTCGACCGCAATGATGCTGAGCTCGTCGCGGCTATGGAGTCGTTTAAGGCGAAGCTTCGCCGCTGGGCTGGTGCACTTCGGCTTAGGAACATGAAGTTCCTTATCCTCTCCGTTCCGGTAACGAACTACGCAGATGTGCAGCGTCGCTTCGACGGACAGCACGGCGAGATATTCCATGCCATGCGCGGCGAAACCATCTACCGCTTCGACTTCGGCGCAATCGAGGTCGAAGAAGTTGTCAAGTAATGGAGCAGTGAGACAATGAAAGACGATGCTGAAATCAAACGGCTCTGCCATTCAATGATGGCGGGCGCGAGGAAGATATACGGCAGCAGATTACCGAACGATGTCATGGTTCGCCTTGAGCATGAGTTTACAACTATTGTTTCTGCGCATGACGCAGTCGCGCCATATCTTGTGGCATACGACTTAGTCAACGATCTGCGCAATAGCGGAGTCGCAATAGGTCCAGGGCGTGGAAGATTCATTTCTTCTTTTGCCGCGTATGTCCTTGGCATTACGAGCATTGATCCGTCCAAGCACGGGTTGGTGTTGGAAGCATTCGTCACGGCAAATCTTATTTCGCGACCGGTATTCTATCTCAATATCGGCATAGGCGGACGCAGAGAGGCAATAGAATGTCTTCAGCGTGAACATGGAATGGAAGGGGTGGCGTTACCATTGAGTCGCAACGAGGGGCGCGTTGTACATGCGACGGACATCCTTGTTCTTGACGAGAAAGCCAAGGCCGCCATCCCGCGAAGATGGAACGAAGAGCTGAAATGTTACATCTCTCAATGCTATACCGAAGACGCGGTAAACGCTGGCGGCATCCAGATAAACATCGAGGAGTCAGACAAAGTGACGCATATACGGCGATGCTTGCCGACAATTGGTGATCATGAGACTCGATTTTCCGATATGGTAGCTTCGTATGCGCTTGACATGTCTCGTGATCAAGAGCTTGCAGAATCTTTCAATCGTCGCAGAAAAGGGGAAGAGCCTGTTGCATACATCCATCCGCTTATGGAAGGGGTGTTGCGTGAGACTTACGGCCTTTTGGTTTATGAGGAGCAGATAATGCACCTTGCAAATATCCTCGCGGGCTTCTCGCTCCACGAGGCGAGCAGACTCGAAAGGGCGCTTGGCAAGCGCATCATGGATGCAGTGCTTCAGATGAAGGAGTGGTTTGTAGCGGGCTGCCTTGCAAACGAAAAGTTCCGCGTTGGCAAGTGGTTGGACGATGCGAATGCAAGGCGGGCAATAGAAGAAATTTGGCAAACCCTCTACGCGGCGGCGCCATACGCCGTTAGCAAAGCATACGCCGTCTGCCGCGCCTATCTCGACTGCCGATGCGCCTATTTAAACCTAAAACGAAGTTTAGGTTTTAACGCAGAGGCGCAGAGGCGCGAAGTTCGCAGAGGGGTGTAAGAAAATTTGCCACAAAGAACAGGAGAAACAGGAGGAATTTATTCTTCTTGGGGATAATCTTATGGCTTCTCCTGCCCTTTGTGGTTAATCATATGAAGATATAAGATAATAACGTCTCCCCGAAAGTGTATAAAGACTCTTTTTGCATTTTTATGAAGAGTTCATTAAGTTCCTCTTCTGCAACGCATATTGGAAATCCTTCTTTAATTTCTGTTTTGAGAACGGCAAATTGTATGTTGGCTATGCTCAATTCTTCGAACCACTCTTTTAAGTTGCTAGCAAATTTATTGGTCTTATCCGTGATCTCGGCGTCGTGAAAAAGATGATATACAACAAGAGGTGTTTTTGCGTGGATGCCATTTTCTGATTTTGCTGCTACACATGCCGAAGAAATGCGGTGAATAAGCTGGTATGGAGTGTCTTTAACGCTGTCTATTGTCAGCTTTGCGGAGCTCAGCTTTGCGGAGCAATGTGAATTAATGCAAGATAGCCATCCATTTAACACTTTAATTCTGTTTGCATCATAATCTTGTTTTCCGTTCTTTAGCCAAGTATCGCATTTGTCACCATAATTCAAGTTCTTACATTCGGTCCATTTTGCCTCGACGGCGATGGCGTAGTTATTCGTAAGAATCATCAGGTCGGTCATAGAGGCCTTGCCTCGACCCACCCCATCTTCAGTTGGCTGGACAGAGACTGGATATTCAAAATACAATTTTGAGTTGGTCATTTCTTCTTCGGGGATATTGCATCGACTAGCAAATTTTTTTATGTTTTCCGGTAGACTCTTGTTAACCCATTTCCAAAATTGAACAAGCGGCAGAGACGATGTCTTTTCGCTATTTAGCGACTCGTGTGCCGCGAAAATGCTCGCGGTTTGTTCCCAGCTTCCGGTGTTTTCTGGTTTTCCGTAGTAATACCCGCTCATTGTTCATTACCTTTCTTTGCGAGGTTTTTGTAGCGCATTAAGGTTTTGTAGCGCTTGGCAAGGAAGGGATCGGCGGAAAGGAATTTACGAAGTCCACCTTTCCACATTGAGGAAGGGTTGTCAGGGTCTTGCGGAACGAGCCGTCCCTCGTATTGCTCAAGGAGTAAAAGCATCTCGCCAAGTTCTCGCTGCGCCTTGGCGCTTTCCTTGACTCGGGCGAGAGTCGTGCGAATGTCGTCGAGCGTGGGGCATGGCGCGCTTGGCTTCTTGTATTTGTCTAATGCCGCAAACCAGCGCTTTTCGCGGCGCCGGTAGTTCTCCTCTTCGACATCCAAATGGTGGTTGCGCTTTTCCATTGCATAAGTAGTATAGCATAAAATGGGAATCGATGACGGGCGAAGTTTGGATTGATGCAAGGGCGTGGTATAATTGCATGCATGAAGAAAAACGAGCAAAAAGGGGGCGGGGTTCTCGTGCAGGATGTGGCGGCGGCGGTATCTGACGCGCTGAAGCTTGTCGGTGGAGTGACGGTTGTGATGCGCCACGCCGAGCGTCCTCCGCTGGAAAAGGGCGACATGACTTTTGGTCGTGAGCTGCCACTGACCGAGAAGGGCGTTTGTGACGCAGAAGCGCTTGGGGCGAGACTGTCTGCGTTTTGCCATGGGCATGACATCGTCTTCTTCTACGGCGAATCTCGTCGCTGTCGAATGACCGCAGAGTGCATGGCGCGCCAGATCAAGGGTGCAATGCTGGCGGACGAGCCCCTGCCGCTTCTTGGAGGTACGTCGCCATTCCTCGGGAGTGTCGAAGATCGACTTGCGCTTGCTGGAGAAGGGAACTATATTGGCGCACTCAACGAGTATTTCGCGACAGGGCGCCAGCGCGGATTCAACAGACTCCGCGGCGCATCTGCCGTGTTTACCAGAGGTCTCGCCGCGGCGCAGCGCACTCGCATTGGCATGTTTGTTACTCACGACCTAAATGTCGCCTGTCATGCTGCTGGCACTGGTGTGCAAACAATCTTCACCGACGAATCGTGGCCGAGTTTTCTCTCCGGCGTTGTCTACGGACAATCTTGGACGGGGAGAGCAACCTTCCACAATTCCTTGTAGTTGCCCCATGATGACGCATATTTTGGTATAATTTCCCGCATGAACATTGTGATTCTGCTGGGAGCCCCGGGTTCGGGGAAGGGAACGATCGCGGGGAAGCTCGCGGCCGAGCATGATAACTTGAAGCACGTTTCGTCTGGAGACCTGCTTCGCGGCGCCGTCGCCAAGGGCACTCCTGCTGGAGTGGAGGCGAAGGGCTACATGGAGAAGGGCAACCTCGTCCCCGACGCGCTTATCGCGCAGATGATAAAGGACGTCGTAGCCGAGACAACGGGCGACATAACGATGCTTTTGGACGGCTTCCCGCGCAACCTCGCGCAGGCGAAGATCCTCGAGGAGATGGGCGCGCCTATCAAGAGTGTCGTTCTCGTCGACGTTCCAGACGAAGTGATCCACGACCGCATCGCGGGTCGTCGCACGTGCCCGAAGTGCAAGGCCGGTTACCACGTCAAGGCGCTTCCTCCCAAGGTCGAGGGAATCTGCGACAAGTGCGGCGCGGAGCTCGTCATCCGCAAGGACGACAATCCCGAGACGGTGAAA
>Ga0265298_10004286_pt1 | contig 18312 bp, 14 predicted proteins | sample AusTroGonzalo_MG_3_FD_193486 | JGI IMG/M metagenome (GOLD analysis project Ga0265298, IMG submission 193486) | Bovine rumen microbial communities from tropical cattle in Woodstock, Queensland, Australia - Gonzalo_01 | ecosystem: Host-associated > Mammals > Digestive system > Stomach > Rumen ... | reverse complement strand
TGAGCAACATATTCGCCGTCAGAAAGCCACTTCGAACATTTGCTCGAACCAGTCGTTGATGGCCCTCTTTGTGACCATCTACATGTCGCTGATGGGTAAGCAGGGACTCAAGGAGGCTGCCCAGCTATCTTATGCTGGAGCCCACTATCTGTGTGATGAACTGTTGAAGACAGGACGTTTCTCGCTGGCGTATGACAAACCGTTCTTCAATGAATTCTATGTGAAGTATGATGGTGATGCGAACACGCTCTACCAGCGTTTCATTGAGGCTGGCGTCATGGGTGGCGTGCGATTGGAAGAAGGATTCCTCTTTGCTGTCACGGAAAAGCGAACCAAGGAAAAAATTGATAACCTCGTCAAGATTGCAGCATTATGAATAATCAGTTATACGGACATCTCATCTTCGAACTGTCGAAGGAAGGTCGCAAAGGCTACAGTCTGCCAAATAATAATTATGGCGATTATGAGATACCTGAGGCGATGTGTCGTCAGGAGGATGCGGCTCTGCCAGAATGCGACGAGCTGACTGTAGTGCGTCACTACACGAACCTGTCTAACAATAATTTCGGTGTCGATACGGGTTTCTATCCCCTCGGCTCGTGTACGATGAAATACAATCCCAAGATCAATGAGGAGATGGCGGCTCTGCCACAGTTCCAGAACCTGCACCCCCTGCAGCCTGACCATACGGTGACAGGTGCCAAGGCGCTGGTGATCTTATTGGAGAAATCGCTCTGCGAACTCACAGGCTTGGCTCACTTCACTTTCAAGCCTTATGCTGGCGCACATGGCGAGTTGACAGGCCTGATGACCATCGACAATTACCATCGTTCGCGAGGGGATATGCAGCGTAAGAAGGTTGTGGTCCCAGATTCGGCCCACGGCACCAATCCTGCTTCTGCTGCCGTCTGTGGCCTGGAGATCATCGAGGTGAAATCTAAGACAGATGGTACTGTCGATGTTGAAGACCTGAAACGTATTGTGGCTGAGCAGGGGACTGAGATTTCTGCCATGATGATGACCAACCCTAATACGCTCGGCCTCTTTGAGACGAGCATTCCGGAGATTGCTAAGTTGATCCACGACTGTGGTGGCCTGATGTATTACGACGGAGCGAACCTGAACCCGATGTTGGGGGCATGTCGCCCAGGCGATATGGGCTTCGACGTGATGCACATCAACCTCCATAAGACCTTCTCCACCCCTCATGGCGGGGGTGGTCCTGGTGCTGGTCCTGTCGGAGTGCGCGAGGGTTTACAAGAATTCTTCCCTGTGGTATCACCCTATTACGGCAACTTCGGCGTGATGATGCGTGCCTATGCCTATATCCTCTCTTTGGGTCGTGAACATATTAGGGAAGTGGGACCATTGGCTACACTCAATGCCAACTATATTAAGGAGAGTCTGAAGGATGTCTATGAATTGCCCATAGATACCACGTGTTGTCATGAGTTCGTGTTCGATGGCTTGAAGGATAAGAGTACGGGCGTCACAACGATGGATGTGGCCAAACGTCTTTTGGATTATGGCTATCATGCACCTACAATCTACTTCCCCTTGCTTTTCCATGAGTCGCTGATGATTGAGCCTACGGAGAACGAGTCGAAAGAGACCCTCGACGGCTTCATCGCTGTTATGCGTCGGATAGCTGAGGAGGCGAAGACCGATCCTGAGTTGGTGAAGACTGCACCTCAACATACACCCATTGGTCGAGTCGACGATGTACTTGCTGCCAAACATCCTATCACCACTTATAAGCAAATGACGAATGACAACAACTGATCTGATTATCATCGGCGCGGGACCTGGAGGATACCGCGCCGCTGAATATGCCGCCAAGCAGGGCCTGAAAGTCGTAATCTTTGAGGCTGGCGAGGTGGGCGGTACCTGTCTCAATGTCGGCTGTATACCCACGAAGACCTATGTCCATGCAACCACTTTTGCTGAGGCTCGTGAACGCATGGCTCAGGTAGTGCTTCAGTTGCGGAGTGGCGTCGAGTCCATTCTCTCGCATCCCAACATCACGTTGGTCCGTGAGAAGGCTACGTTTACTGATGCCCATACGGTTAACGGCTTTAAGGCTGATAATATCATGATAGCCACAGGCTCTGAGACGAAATGGTTACCAATTTCTGGCATGGATGATCCGCGTGTGGTAGATTCTACAGGACTCTTGAATATAGAACAGTTGCCTAAACGCCTCTGTGTCATTGGTGCAGGCGTTATTGGTATGGAGTTCGCCAGCGTGTTCAATCGTTTTGGTTCAGAAGTCACGGTTACCGAATACCTCAAGGAGTGTCTTCCTGCCCTTGACAGCGACATCGCCAAGCGCCTGCGCAAACATCTTGAGAAGCGTGGCATCACCTTCAAGATGAAGACTGCAGTACAAACGCTCTCCGATATTGATGCTGATGTTATCCTGATGGCCACAGGTCGCAAACCGCGTACCGAGGGGCTGAATCTCGACGCTGCCGATATTACCCTCGCTCTCAATGGTGCTATCCCTGTTGATGACAACTTCCGAGTCATATCTCACTCCACCCTCCACCCTCATCCCTCCACGAATCTTTATGCCATCGGCGATGTCAATGGTAGCCAGATGCTTGCCCATGCCGCAGAGATGCAGGCTGTACGTGCCGTGAACCATATCGTGGGCAAGAAAGACGGTATCCGTTTTGACATTATGCCTGCCGCTATCTTTACCGAACCCGAGGCTGCCTGCGTAGGTCCTACAGAGGAACAACTCAAGGAACAAGGCATTCCCTACGTCTGTAAGAAATCCTTCTGGCGTGCTAACGGCAAGGCTCTAGCGATGAACGAGACTGAGGGTATGCTGAAACTCTTTGTCCGTCCTGATGGCCAGATCATAGGCTGCCATGCCTATGGTGCACATAGTTCTGATATGATTCAGGAAGTAAGCGTACTGATGTTTAAAGGAACGACTATCGACGAACTGGCTGATATGGTGCATATTCACCCGACACTTTCAGAAATCCTTAAAAACGCAGCTGAGTAATATTTTGACGCGTTTCATGTTTTTCTAATAATAAGATGTATTTTTTACCTTTAGATTTGGCTAATTGGGGAAAAATGTATAATTTTGCAGCCGTTATAGAAAGTCGATTCCTATATAATCTGCGAGCCTTCAGCTCTCCGGCGGAGGGGTAAGACTGCCTATATCCTTGATGGTCAGAATGTTATAATACTTTTGGTGGAGTGTAATCTGCCAGAGGAAGGAAAGAATATGCAAAAAGAAGAACAGTTTTGGACGGTGGTTCGAACCTTTAACAGACACGAACAAGTGGTTAGTGAATTTCTGAAACAGGAAGGGATCACATGTTTTATTCCGATGCAATATGCTGAAAAGCAAGTTGCAGATGAAGCCAAACCTCGTAAGGTCTTGGTTCCTGTCATACATAACTATGTATTTGTCGGATTATCCATGCCGATCAAACAGTTTACAACGCTTCTTGCCAAGTGTTCTACTCCTCTATATGTTCTGAAAACCAGGGGAACCGACCAGCCGGTGGAGATATCCAACCGTGAAATGCTTGAATTCAGGATGTTGTGTGATCCGTCTTTTGAACAACAGATAATCATCACTCAGTACGATGACGAGCCAAAGGTCGGTAAGGAAGTCGAAATTATACATGGTCCTTTTGCGGGAATCCATGGTAGATTGTATAGGAAGCAGAAGAAATATTGGTTTGTGAAAACTATTGCAGGCGTTAGTGTTGAACTTCGCATTACTCGGTGGTTTTGTCGACCAGTGTGATTAAAGAGGCGTGTGCCGTCCGAACGAAGAAAACAATAATCATAATTTAGAGATATGAACAAATATGTTATGACGCTGTTGCTATGGGTCTGTGCATCGTTGACGTATGGACAGAGCATGAGTGACGCTCAGGTGATGAAGTACATCCAGCGGGAGATGAAAGCTGGTACCTCACAACAGCAGATTGCGATCAAGCTGATGCAGAGGGGCGTGGATATGAAGCAGTTGCAGCGTGTCCGTCAGCAGGTGAATGCCCAGGGTGGTACTTCTTCTTCTAAAACAGGCTCCAGCTTTGGTTCTGTTGATAGTAACAGCCGCTTGCGCAAGAGTAACGGCTCTGTCATGGTTGATGCTCAAGGTAATCCGCTTTACTCGCCAACTAGTGCGTATGCTTTAGGTGCTGCAGGCGAGATCGAAGACATTGCAGATCGTCCTAATGTCAACATGCCTGATAGCACGAACATTTTAGTGAATGGTAAACGTATTTTCGGGCGTGATATTTTTAATAGGCGAATGCTGACCTTTGAGCCCAATATGAACATCGCTACTCCTACCAATTATGTAGTTGGGGCAGGAGATCATGTCATTATTGATATTTATGGAGCATCCCAGAAATCCGAACAATTGGAGGTATCGCCTGATGGAACGATTACGATAGAAGGTTATGGCCCTTTACATATTGCAGGTTTGACTGTCTCAGCTGCTAATGCTAAGATTAAACAACAATTAGGGCAACGCTATAGAAGCTCCAACATCCGGATGACTGTCGGGCAGACTCGCACCATTATGGTCAACGTTATGGGTGAGGTGGCTGCGCCTGGCACCTATACGTTATCTGCTTTTGCAAGCGTTTTTCATGCCATATATATGGCTGGCGGAGTCGTGGGCGTAGGAACTCTGAGAAACATTAAGGTTTACAGAGGAGGACGACAATTGACGGTGGTCGATGTGTATGATTATATTCTTAACGGCAAACTAAGTGGTAATATCCGCTTGGCAGATAACGATGTGATTGTTGTAGGTCCATATGATTGTCTCGTCGATATTTCCGGTCAGGTAAAACGCCCTATGGTTTATGAAATGCGTAAGAATGAAAGTTTGGCCACCTTGTTGAAGTATGCAGGAGGACTTACTTCTAAGGCCTATTCTAAGAGTGTTCAGCTGAATCGTGTGTCTGGGGACCATTATTCTGCCTATAACGTGGAAGAGTTTGACTTGTCAAGCTTTAAATTGATGGATGGTGACTCTGTGACTGTCGACTCTATCCTTGAACGTTATGAAAATACTGTTCAAATTAAAGGCGCTGTATTCCACCCGGGCATGTATGACTGTGGTGTTAAGAATACGACTGTTCGTGCCTTGATTGAGAGTGCCGGTGGTTTAACGGAAGATGCTTTCTCTACCCATGCTGTGCTTCATCGAATGAAAGCCGACAGAGTGCGCAAGGTGTTATCTGTAGACGTAGAAGGTATTCTGTCTGGTACTATTGCAGATATGCCACTTGAGAATGAAGACATTCTCTTTATTCCTTTCCGTGGCGAGACATTGAACCAGCGTACGCTCACTATCCATGGTGAGGTACAGATGCCAGGTGTTTATGAATATGCTGAGGATGAGACTATTGAAGACTTCGTTCTTCAGGCAGGTGGACTGACAGATGCGGCCTCGACTGCCCGTGTCAATGTGTCTCGGCGTATTTCGGATCCTAAGGCAACAAAAGCAACAAATGAGATTGCAAAGATTTTCTCGTTTACAATGAAGGACGGTTTAGTTGTAGATGGAGACAGGAGTTTTACGCTAGAACCCTATGATGAGGTTTATGTACGTCGTAGTCCCGCCTATCAGCCACAGCGAAATGTACTGATAGAGGGTGAGGTTCTCTTCCCTGGAAACTATGCGATGTCTACAAAGAATCAACGTATCTCAGAACTAGTGAAGGCTGCTGGTGGTGTAACGGATCAGGCGTATGTTAGGGGGGCTCGTATCGAACGCGTTATGACTGAAGATGAAAAGTTCCGAAATCGTCAGGTTTTGGAAATGATAAGGCAGAAGGGCCAGAGTTCTGGTCTTGACATGGTGATGCAAGATGAACAAACCGCTGACTATGACATCAACCAGTCTCGTGATAGTTTGGAAAATGACACCGTTCGCTATTCTGTAGGCATCGAACTTGACAAAGCCCTCGCCTCTCCTGGCTCCGACTTCGACATCACTCTCAAAGAAGGAGACCGCCTGATTATTCCAGAATATAATGGTACTGTAAAGATTAATGGTAACGTGATGTATCCAAATACTGTTGCTTACAGTGAAGGAAAGAAATACAAGTGGTATGTCAATCAGGCTGGTGGCTTTGGTAGTCGTGCCAAGAAATCCCGCTCTTTTGTCGTATTCCAAAATGGAACAGTATCAAAGGCTAAAAAGGCCAAGATAGAGCCTGGTTGTGAGATTATTGTGCCTTCAAAGACAACGACGACGAGTGAGGTGATTGGGCAGATAGGATCAGTAGGAACTTCAGCAGCGACTCTCCTTACTTTGCTGATATCAGTCGTAAATTTGGTGAAGTAATATACGATAATACGAATAATGGAAGTATTAGAAAATATGAAGAATAAAGGCAAAAATACGGTCATAGATTTTTCTCGGCTGTGGGCTGCTATTGTGCGTCGTAAACAGACTTATTTCATTGTTATTCCTATAGTTATCATAGCTGTGTGGATTATCACGCTTGGACTGCCCAATTACTATAAGTGTACAATCAAGGTGGTGCCTGAAGATATCTCGAATGGTGGCACAGGCACGCTAGCTATGCTGGCCAGTTCGATTGGAGTTAATCTTGGTGGTGGGTCTCAGAGCAGTGATGCAATCTCTGTATTTCTTTATCCCGACCTTATGAATAGTGTTGATTTCAAGACCACGCTATTTAATGTTAAGGTACAACGTCTTGACGATAAGGCTCCTATGACTTATTATGACTATTTAAAAAATGAGCAGAAAGAGGCTTGGTGGCTTGCCGCAAGAGAGTGGGTGTTTGATACAGTTTTTGGAAAAGATAAAGAAAAGAAAAGGGAACGTGTTGTTGATTCATATGAATTGACACCAGAGCAGGCTAGTATATCAAGCATTATAAATTCAAAAATTGTTTGTGATATCGGGACGAGCGTTGCTAAACAAGCCTCTCTCATCACTATAGAGGTCACCGATCAAGACCCCCATGTCGCGACCCAGGTGGCAGATTCGGTGAAGAAGCATCTGCAAAACTATATCACGGACTATAAGACAAACAAGGCGCGCTATGACTTGGAATTTACAGAGAAGCTTTATAAAGATGCAAAGCGGAGTTATGAGCGTGCCCGACAGTTGTATGCTGACTACATGGATGCCAATCACGATGTGGTTTTAGAAAGCGTGCGTCAGAAGCAAACTGACCTTGAAAACGAAATGCAGTTGCTTTATAATAATTATAATGCTATCAGTACTCAACTATTGGCTGCAAAGGTTCGTGTCCAAGAAGTGACACCAGCCTTTACTACGTTGCAGCCAGCAACAGTTCCCCTTTGGCCAGAAGGCCCCAAAAGAAGCCGATTGCTCGTTTTATATACAATCGTTGCTTTCTTTTTTACGACAATTTGGGTATTGTATAAAGAAAACGAGATAAAGCCTTTGTTGGGAATATCGGATAAGACTGAAGACGAAGAATGAAGAAATTGTTTTACTGTACCAGTTCCTTACATAATCCCCATGCTGGGGTTATGCTTAATAAAATGTTATCTGATAAGCGAAAAGGAATTGAGGTGGTAATGGCTTATTGTGACCGGGCTCTCCCCTCATGTATTACTAATATTCATGGTAATAAAGGAATCTGTGCTGTTTGTAAACATATGCACTGCCAGATGATCAAGAATTATCTGTCTGATATACAGGTTATAGCAATTTCAGATAGTCTATTTGGTCGCAATGAAACAACATTCTCCTTTGATGATATTTATGATTTGAAGAAGGTCGTTTATCGTAATATCAATATAGGCCTTTCACTTCATTCCTATTATGTAACAATCACAAGAAAACCTTCCGGAAAAGTATCTCTTGACGAGAGACAATACTTCAATCAAATTCTGTCATCGCTTTGTCGTTTTGTTGACTATGCTTATGACTTGGTCGATAGAATTAGCCCAGACATGATTACCATCTACAATGGTCGTATGTTTGAGAATCGTCTTTTCTATGAGATAGCGGTCAACCGTGGAATTGCATTTGAATCAGAGGAGGTATATTGGAGGATCAACCAGCCTTCGATTCGTGTCGAGTATCATGGTGGGTTACCATTGGATATTAAACAGCTTACTCGGATGTCTAAGGAATTGTGGGATAACTCAGAGCGTTCTGAAGAAGAGAAAACCAAAATAGGATCGTCATTCTTTCTCAACAGAAGGAACGGGAAACCTACCAACGACTTTATATACATTGATAAACAGGTAAAAGATTTGTTACCTGAAGGCTATAATGAGAAACAGCGTAATTTCGTGATATTCAACTCGTCGGAGGACGAGATTGTATCGTTGGGGGGTGACTGGGATGAAGATAACTTGTTTGAATCTCAGATTGAAGCCATTGGCTTTGTTCTTCAACATCTTCCTGAGAATTCCCATTTGTTTTTACGTATTCATCCTAATCTAAAAGGTGTTAATGCGGAATACCATACAAATTTGTATAAGTTGCAAGACAAGCGCTTGACAATTATACCGCCGGAAAGTCCTGTTAGTTCGTATGCTCTGATGGATGCGGCTGAGAAGGTCCTGGTGATGGGATCGACGATGGGCGTGGAAAGTTGCTATTGGGGGAAACCCGTGATCACTCTTCACAAATCAGAATATTATTATTTAGATGTTGCATATATTCCGAAGTCGAAAGATGAACTGGTAAGTATGCTCGAAGGTCACCTTGAACCAAAAGGCAAGAAAGGGGCTTTGCTATATGGGTATTATTACATGGCTCTTGATGAAAGAGCACAGACAGATAATGAAGTGAATTTTAATCTTTATACCTGCAACTTCCTGGGAAAGAAGATTACAGGCGTGATTGAATATTTGAAACTGTTTGGGTCAAGCGTGCTGTTCAGGATTCTTTATCCAAGATTTGTGGCCCATTGTACTAGATTCTTTAAAGATACCGTTTCATTCCCGAAATCATAAAATGAGTACAATCAATAAAATTGCTGATGGTGTCATATGGACCATTGCCAGTAAGTTTGTAAGCGCAGCCTATTCTTTTGTGGCTGTGCCTATACTCATTGGCCTATATGGTAAGGCCGACTATGGACTAATTGGATTGGCTTTGTCCATTAATGTTTATATGACTTTGTTGGATCTTGGCTTTTCAAATACCAACCTCAGGTACTTCTCTAATTACCTTGCGAAGAACGATATTGAGAATGTCAGGAGATTATTCGGTACTAGTATTACATTCTATGGTACTATCGGCATCATCAACGCACTTATTATTTTTGTTATATCGCTGTTTGTGGGCGACATCTTTCAGGTGACGCCTGAGCAAGTCGTCATTCTGAGGAGTCTCTTATATATCATTGCCCTAAATTCATTATTCAACTGGTATACAAGTTGCTTTGGGCAGTTGATTCAGGGTGCGGAGTATGTCGACTTCTTCAGTAAAATCAGTTTTATTGGTAATTTACTGAATATTGTAGTGCTTGTACTGACTTTGATTTTTAAATATTCTATTGTGGAATATTATGCAGGACTTGTGTTTCTTGGACTAATATATAGGACGGTATTGAGTATCCATAAGATTAAAACCATCATACCTGACATTTCTTTTAAACCGCATTTTGACAAGGCTCTTTTCCGTGAAACGCTGCCTTATAGCATGAATATATTCTCAGTATCGCTGCTAACATGGGGGGCTCTTGAACTCCAGCCTATATTATTGGGAATCAGATGTAATTCGAGCGAGGTGACAGATTATAACGTGATATTCTCCATATATACATTCCTTGGATTTGTTGGAGGTGCTTTTAATTCGGCCATATTCCCATCTGTCACTAAGGCTGTGGCTCTGAACAATAGGGAAGTCATTGAACGCGTCGCCTATCAAGGAACCAAATACTTGGTGATTGTTATCAGTTTTGTGGCTTTTGGCTATATCTGTGTTTCGCCGGAAATAATGCAGCTATATCTTGGTGAATCGTTCATGTATCTGGTGCCTTGGATGGACTTTTATTTTATCAACCTCTTGGGAAGTCATAATGCAGGCATGTCAGCCATCATCTATGCCGGAACAGATATTAGGTTGATTACGAGGTATTCGGCTTTTTCCTATATAACCATGGTTATTGTGTTCTGGTTTCTGATACCTTATTATGGTGCTAGGAGCATTGCTATATCAGGAACTCTCTGTAATATCATGCAGATGTCGTTCTATTATTTCTATTATTGGCCTAAAAAACTACAAGTTAACTCCAGATACATCTTTTTTAAGGATCTGTTACCTTTTATGACAATGGGACTTTCTATAACATTTTTGCTCAGGTTGTTTGACGTGAGTGATTCCCATCTAATCCAATTGTTGGTGAAGGAGACGCTGTTTGTTGTCCTTTTCTCAACCATGGTCTATATTATGATAGAAAAAAGTGATAGAACATTTTTCGCATGGTTTATTAAAACAAAGATGTTGAGGAGGACTGAAGAATGAGGCAACCATTTGTTATGGTTTTAATGTCCACCTATAATGGAGAACGGTTTCTTCGTGAGCAACTCGATAGTATCTTAAATCAAAAAAGTGTTGAGGTCTATCTGCTTATTCGTGACGATGGTTCAAAGGATCGGACTTGTCAAATTATATCGGAATATGCTTCAAAATATCAAAACATAGAATGGGAACATGCTGAAAATGTCGGTTTCGTAAATAGTTTCTCTTCATTGGTTAGGATGGCTATGAAATCCGCTGTTTGTACCGATTTCTATGCCTTTGCTGACCAGGATGATATCTGGATGCCACAAAAACTAATCACAGCATGCACGACTTTGGCATCGAAGAATGCTGCCGAGCCTCATCTTTTTACCTCAAATTCTATGCAGATTGATGCTACGGGTCACCAACTTGATCTTTTTCACAAAGGACCGGAGCCCAAGTTCAGAAAAGGCAATGTGTTGGTGTTTGGGACGGAACAAGGCTGTAGCATGGTGTTCAATAGAAAAGCGTTGGAGATTTATTCTGCACATGTGCCAAGTCTGACATGGCATGACCGCTGGCTATACCATATTTGTTATTTTATGGGTAGCGTAACTTATGATCACCAACCTCTTTTCTATTATCGCAGACATGATAACAATGCGTTGGCTAACTATGTTGCAGGAAGTCTTAAGGAAGAGACAAACAAGATTGTGAGGGCTTTCCGTATCTTATGTGTAGAGCCTCCTATTACAAAACATGTGGAGATGGCTCAGGAGTTTTATGATTGTTTCTCATCTCAACTCAATAAGGAGGACCGTATTCTCTTCAAAAGGTTTGTAAAATGTAGGAAGAGTATTTTTTCTAAAATATATATGTTGTTTTCACGTCATTTCATTTATCCTTATTATGACGTGAATGAGGGCAGACTCCTTAAATGGTTGATTATAGCAGGAAGACTCTAAATAGAGACAGAATGAAGACACCTAAAATACTTGCAATAGTTGTCACGTATTATCCAGAGAAGGAACTATTAGAGAGAAATGTTCAAGCATTTATCAATCGGGTAGATAAAGTACTTATCTGGGAGAACACTCCTTCGCCTGACAAGATGAGCTATCGTTTTATCTCTCATGAGAAAGTGGAGTACTGTGGTGATGGCATCAATAGTATCTCAAGAGCACTTAATTATGCTTGGGAGTATGCAAATGAATATGAGTACGACTATTTGCTGACGATGGATCAGGACTCTTTTTTTGAGAATTTTGACTATTATGTTGATAAGACTATCTATTGTCTGGAAGCTCCAGAGGGAATTTGGACTCCGCAAATGAATGGTGAGGAGGTTTCTGAGGATTATGAAGAGATAGATCTCCCCATAACCTCTGGAATGTTAGCTTCAGTAAAGATCGTCAATATGATAGGTGGATGGAATGAATCATATACAATTGCATCTGTCGATGACGAATTCTTTCTACAGGCTCACCAATGTAAAATTAAAAAATATAAAGTCCGTGACGCCTCGTTGCTCCAACGGTTCGGTATTACTCAAGTTGTTTCCGTATTCGGACATAAATTGGAATTGAGGAACTATGGACCTCAGCGACTCTTTGATATTTATAGGAATAATATCATCTTAATCCGGAAGTATCCGAAAATAGATTATCTCCGTAAAAACTTCTTTCAGTATTGGTTGAAAGCCATCGTATTGGTACTTTTGCTTGAAGAACAAAGATTCAGAAAGACATTTGCTATTTTTCGAGGAATCATCTCAGGGCTACGCAGTAAGAATGATGAACTTAGAAATCTTGGTATTGTCAGTTTGAAAAAGGAGATGAACGTGTTGGTGTTGATGTCCACATATAATGGTGAACCTTATCTGAGGAAACAGTTAGAGAGTATTCTGCATCAAGATAAGGTGAAGGTACATTTACTGATTCGAGATGATGGTTCTACTGATGGCACCTGTCAGATTTTGGCAGAGTATGCCGAGAAGTATCCGAATATATCATGGAGTACTTCGGAAAATGTAGGCTTTGTTAGAAGTTTTTCCATCTTAGCAGAAAAAGCACTAGCATATCCAGAAAGAGTGGACTTTTATGCTTTTTCTGATCAGGATGACATTTGGATGTCTAATAAACTAAAGACAGCATGCCACTATTTAGCTGATTCCAACCAGAATACCCCCTTGTTGTTTTCTTCAAATTCTCTGTTTGTGGATGATAATATGAGTGTATTGGGTCCTTTTCATAAGGAAACGCCTCATTTTACGAAGCAGAATGTGATGATTTATCCGACAGAACAAGGTTGTAGCATGGTATTTAATAGAAGTGCACTTGAACTATATGATAGCTGTCCTCCGAAAAATGCTTGGCATGACCGTTGGATGTGTCTTATCTGCAATTTCTTTGGAGAGAGCACCTATTGCCAGACTCCGCTGTTCTATTACCGTATTCACGCAGGAAACATGATTGGAAAAAAGCAGAAACTATGGGATCGCATTGTGGATGATGTGAAGTTTTTCTTTACTTCCGATGCCAAGAATTCACAGATGGTGGAAGAATTCTATCATGCATTCAATACGCGTTTGAGTTTGGAAGATCAGGATATTGTGAATATTTTTATTCACTATAAGGATTCATTCAGAAACAAGTGGAAAATCATGGTGTCATCAGAGTATCAACGCGCTTCAAATTGGCGAGAGAGAGTGCGGAAGGATGTTCTATTGCTGTTTAACAAGATATAAGAGACTTTTTAATCAGCATTTTCGATATATGAAGTGTATTAAACTAAGCATCATTATTCCAGTCTGCAATGTTGAAAAATACATTGGCGCTTGCTTAGAAAGCATCTACAGACAGGGACTAGATGAGGAAGACTTTGAGGTTATTGTCATAGATGACGGTTCTGCCGATGGCAGTATGCAGATTGTTGAGGGTATTAGAGGCTCTCATCACAATATTTCTGTTATCCATCAGGAAAACGCCGGTCCTTCTGTATCCCGGAACTCAGGTATGGAGATTGCAACGGGGGACTATGTGCTGTTTGTTGACTCGGATGACCTGTTGATGGATGGTGGTCTGTCGATGTTATTGCCGAAGGCAATGGAAACAGCTGCCGATATGGTGGTTCCTGATTATTTGAGGATGAATGATGAAGACATCACAAAAACATTTGATGCTAAACTGACTAGTCCAGACATTGTAGATATGTCGGGATACAACTATTACGTGAACATCTATAATCCCGCAGAAGGCAGTTTCATTTGGCGTATCCTTTACAAGAGGTCTTTCCTGAATAAGAATAATATCCGTTTGGTTCCGGGTGTTTATTATGAGGATATCCCATTTCTGCAGGAGTGTTATCTGAAAGCAGATAGGGTTATAGGACTACACCTATTATATTATATATATAGAATCCGCCCCCGTTCTTGTACTTATTCTTTTACCATGAAGAATGCTTTGGATTACAATACGGCCATAGCAAACTCATGGGCATTACTAAAAATGAGAGATCTTCCGGATCAGGTACTTCTTCAGGTGCGGAATAATGTGTCGGTGTTTCTTAACTATGCGATCGATTGTATTATCAGTGTATTCCCACAGTCATCGGAACGACGGGAGATTATTCTCGATTTGGTTCATAAGGTTCCTGATTTGTCGTATCATCAAATTCGTTGGCGACTCTTCCGTAAGAAAGTCCATAATTGGTGCTTGGCGAGATTGAAATTGAATTTGCCTATATAATAATGAAAGTTCTGTGGTTTTCAGTCACTCCCCTATCCATGGTTGCGAGGGAGAATACAGGTGCTGAGGGCAAAGGGTGGATTTCGTCGCTTCTTCAAATTGCTCTTGATATGGAGGGATTGGAAGTGGTGGTCGCCTATGGTAATTATTCTCCCCAAAAATTAAAGGAGGAGGTTTCGGGCAGACTCAAAATAGTTCCTATTAATATCTGTCGTTATACGAAAAGGCAGATTCTTAAAGATATGATGACCTATCAGGAAGTAGATGATTTTATCCTGTCAGAGTCACTGAAAATTATAGAAGAGAATAAACCAGATCTTATTCATGTCTTTGGTTCAGAATGGCCATTTGGACTCTTGTCTACTCGGGTTGATATCCCTGTGGTAATTCACATTCAGGGACTTTGGTCTCAGATTAGAAACAGTCTACTGTTGCCAGGACAAAGTTCTCTTTTCGACCGGCTGAAGCCTGAGTTGTTGACACATCCGCTTGGATTCTTTGCCAGATATCAGTATTATAACCTCTCTCTTGAACGACACCGAAGGGAAGAGGAGATATTACGACAAGGTCGTTACTTCATGTGTCGTACTCGTTGGGATAAGTCGGTCGTAAAGTTTTATAATAAGGAGGCCAAAATCTTTCATGTGGATGAAGCTTTGCGCAGTGACTTTATGACATGTAACCGCAGGTGGACTTACCATGCCCAAGAAAAAAAAGTCATAATAACCATGATAGGGGCGTGTTATTCTATCAAAGGTCCAGATGTTGTCCTCAAAACCGCCCAACTAATCCGCGAGAATACTGATTATGAAGTGGAATGGAAGTGGATTGGTGGAACAGATAAGGAAATCAAGGAATTTGAGAAACTGACGAAGATAAATGCACAGGAGGTTGGAATTCGGATGATGGGTACATTGAGTGCCTCACAGATGATTGATGAATTGATGTCATCCGATATGTATGTACATACCTCTTACTCAGACAATAGTCCTAATGCGATTTGTGAGGCTCAGTATCTTGGGCTGCCAGTGATAGCAACTTCTACAGGTGGTGTGCCCTCTCTTTTCAGTGAGCATTATGATAAAGACATGCTTGTTCCGATGAACGATCCTTTTTATTTGGCCTCGAAGATTATGGAACTGCGTGAAGCTCCAGAGAAGGCTCAATTTCTGTCAGAGGAGAATTGGATGGTTGCCCATGAGCGTCATAATACCTTTCGGATAAAAAAACAGTTGTCAGATACTTATCACTATCTATGCGGTATATAGATATATTATATTTTCTATTCCTACTGACGTTGTCGATAGACCCAACTGGTTTCCACACCAGGCTGAAAGACCTTCTGTTTGTAGTGTTGGTGATATATGGGGTAATCTATTGCTTGAAACGCCAACAGTATCTTGCAAGCATCAACAGAGTGACGGTCTTGGGACTTCTTCTGATTCCACTATGGGGGATGTTTATTGCCTATGTCACGAATAGTCTGACGGATGATTCGTATGCGATGAGCCAGATACGTTCGATGCTCTATATCTTTATTTTTTTCTTTGTGGTGACGATGCGCATGGATATCCTTTTAAAGATGGTATGGATTAATGGTATTATCTTGGCAGTCTTGACACTGGTGCTCTTTTCACTTTCAGAACTGGGTGGTATTTTTCTTGCTGCTATTTATGATTATTGCAATGTGTCAGGGAACTACATGATGGCATACAACCGCGATTTCCTTGGCTTCTCTGTCAATGGCTTGTATTATAAAACAGGGTCTCTTATCATTTTTTCGTATATTTATAATCTTTATCAATATAAGGGGCCATATAAGTTTGTTTTATCTGTTATTCTGTATCTTTCGTTGATGGTCGCAGGCTCTCGTACTCCCATGCTTGTACAAACGATGATCCTGCTTGTATATCTTTATGATAGGAATATCATAGGTAAATTCATGACAAGGATTGCTACTATTGTGCTTCTGGGTATGTTGGTTATGTTGACATATCTTTTGGCTACTCAAGAGAATGAAGGATCTAATGAGACGAAATATGAGAACTATGAGTCGTATATTGACGACATGAGCAAGAAAGGACATCTCATATGGGGCGCAGGATTAGGTAGCGAATTCTATGCAAAAGGGCGAGGGGGAAAACTTGCATATTCGGAACTATCATATATGGATGTTATCCGAATGTACGGTATCCCAGTAGGGGGATGTATGATTTTCTTGTTCTTTGCACCATGTTTTTGGTTATGGAAGTATTACTTTCGTTCACTTTTCTTGAAACGCTATTGTTTGGGCTATGCGCTCTTTCTAGTTTTATCAGGAACGAACCCGCTATTGTTAGGTTCCGTAGGTCTCACGGCGCTTGCGTTGTTTATGACCATCGTCAATAAATCATCTTGGATGGAACAGATTAAGGAGCAGGGAATGGAGGCAGAAGAGGCCGATCGGATAAATGCCGACGAACCGTTAATCATTGATAACATGGTGTTTAGATGAAAGAGGTGACCATATTGCTTTCTGCTTATAACGGAGAGAGGTATCTGGAGGAGCAACTGGAGTCGATTGCGGCGCAGAAGGGTGTGTCGACGAAAGTGGTTGTGCGCGACGATGGGTCGAGTGACCGTACCTGTGATATTCTAGACGCATGGAAAGAAAGGTCGGCCCTTGTATGGTATCGAGGCGAGAATGTCGGTCCGGCACAGAGCTTCATGTGTTTGCTCCGGGATGCAGAAGACTCCTGTTATTATGCCTTTTCGGACCAGGACGATTTCTGGCTTCCTGACAAGATACAGACGGCGGTCGGCAAACTGGAATCTTACGAGGGACGACCTGCACTATATTTTTGCCAGACAGAATTGGTGGATAAGGATCTGAATCGTATTGACAGCGTCATTATTCATCCGCGACTGACTTTTGGCGAGTCTTTGGTATATCAGTTCGTTGGTGGGTGCACGATGGTGATGAACAGGGCGCTTCGTGACATCATCAACAGGTATGTACCAAATTATCTGAGTATGCACGATGTGTGGATCTATGATATTGCCCAGGCGGTCGGGGCTCATGTGGTGTTCGACGAAACACCCCATATCCTCTACCGTCAGCATGGGGGAAATGTGACTGGACAATCTACGTCTGTGATGACAGAATGGAAACACCGAACAGGCCGTTTAGTTAAACGTGATTTGCATTCCCGTTGGAAGTTAGCACGAGAGATTTATAATGGCTATTATGAAATGATGCCTAAGGAGAATCAGCAAATACTGACGGATTTCATTGAAGGTAAGACTCATCTGAAGAAACGTTTTCAACTTATCAGAGATCGTCGTTTCCGATGCTCCGACACGGATACTTATCGCAATTTCCAGATGGCTGTTCTGATGAACATATATTAAAAGTAAAAAGGTGAAACAGTTACCCCGGATTTCCATTGTTACAATTACCTATAATAGTGCTGCTACAATTGAGGATACCATTTGTAGCGTAACGACTCAGGATTATCCGGCTTTGGAATATGTAATTATAGATGGCGGGTCTACTGACGGGACACTCGATATCATACAAAAATATAGGGATCGAATACCCATTGTCATCTCTGAACCAGACAATGGTATTAGTGATGCTTTTAATAAGGGTATCGCTCACGCTACGGGTGAGATTGTCGGTATTATCAACTCTGATGATATTCTGCTCCCTGGCGCTTTGCAGAAGGTGGCAGAGCACTATGATCCGCAGACGGATGTGTACAGTGGGCTTATCCTGTTTTGGGATGAGGCTTCAGGTGAGACCTTTCCAAGCCGTCCTGATATGACCTTCGATCGTCTGCGGCTGCAATATGGGGTGGCCCATCCCGCCCGGCTGATTCGTAAGGATGCTTATCTGCGTTATGGATTGTATCGGGAAGATCTCCGCTATATGATGGATATCGAACTGCTTTGTCGCTTCTATAAGCAGGGGGCCAAGTTTGCGTTAATAGATGCACCATTGGCGCAGTTCCGAATCGGTGGCGCTACAAATGACCCCATTTACAAGAAAAAAGAGGACTATCGTATCTTTGTCCAAAGTTTTGGCGGGTCATCGTGGGATTTCCGCTGGATTTGGTTTCGGGCTGT
>Ga0265298_10004285_pt1 | contig 18312 bp, 14 predicted proteins | sample AusTroGonzalo_MG_3_FD_193486 | JGI IMG/M metagenome (GOLD analysis project Ga0265298, IMG submission 193486) | Bovine rumen microbial communities from tropical cattle in Woodstock, Queensland, Australia - Gonzalo_01 | ecosystem: Host-associated > Mammals > Digestive system > Stomach > Rumen ... | reverse complement strand
GACACCACGAATCCTCTTTTCAAGGGCTTCGAGCAGAACTCGCAGGTGTGGATGTCGCATGGTGACACCATCACCGCTATCCCTGGCGATTTCAAGGTTATTGGCTCTACAGCTGATGTCACCAATGCTGCTTTCGCCAGCACCACGCAACCTGTTTGGGCTGTTCAGTTCCATCCTGAGGTGTATCACACTTTGCAGGGTAAGACCTTGCTAAAGAACTTTGTCGTCGACATCTGCGGAAGCCGTCAGGAGTGGAGTGCTGCTTCGTTTGTCGATAGTACCGTTGCCGAGTTGAAAGCTCAACTGGGACAGGATCGTGTCATCTTAGGTCTCTCTGGTGGTGTCGACAGTTCTGTTGCTGCCGTACTTTTGAATCGCGCCATTGGTCAGAACCTCACGTGTATATTCGTTGATCACGGTATGCTGCGTAAAAATGAGTTCACACAGGTGATGGACGACTATCGTTGCCTGGGTCTGAATGTCATTGGTGTTGATGCCAGCGAGAAGTTCTTCTCTGACCTTGCCGGCGTTACCGATCCTGAGCAGAAACGTAAGATTATAGGTCGCGACTTTGTTGAGGTGTTTAATGCTGAGGCTAAGAAGATTACGGATGCCAAATGGTTGGCACAGGGCACTATCTATCCTGATCGTATCGAATCGCTGAATATTACGGGTAAAGTCATTAAAAGCCACCATAACGTTGGTGGTCTGCCCAAGGAGATGCACCTCCAGTTGTGCGAGCCCCTGAAGTGGCTGTTCAAGGACGAGGTTCGTCGCGTAGGTCGTCAGTTGGGTATGCCCGAGCACTTGATTACCCGTCACCCCTTCCCTGGTCCTGGCTTGGCTGTGCGTATCTTAGGCGACATCACGCCTGAAAAGGTACGTATTCTTCAGGATGCCGACGATATCTATATCCGCGGCCTCCGCGAGTATGTCGATACTGATGGTGAGACATTATATAATAAGGTATGGCAGGCTGGTGCCATTCTGCTCTCTACCGTCCGTTCGGTGGGCGTTATGGGCGACGAGCGCACCTACGAGCACCCAGTTGCTTTGCGTGCCGTCACTTCAACGGATGCCATGACGGCAGACTGGGCTCATCTGCCTTACGACTTCATGGCCAAGGTGTCAAACGAGATAATCAATAAGGTACGTGGCGTCAACCGCGTCTGCTACGATATCTCGTCAAAGCCACCCGCAACTATAGAATGGGAATGATATTAGTTTCCCAGTAGTTCGTCGAGATAATCGTAGAACTCTGGGGCTTCTCCGACAATCGTCTTCAGCACCTTTCCGTCAGGTGCGAGGACGATTTTTGTTGGGAAACCTTTAATTTTATAATTCTCAAGCACATTTGACTCCTTAGGCACGTAGACGTGCTTCCAAGGCAGTTCGTATTTCATGACGGCAGCCTTCCATTTCTCTTCGGTGTCGCGACAGTCCATACCGATAATTTCCATTTTATCCTTGTACTTCTCGTAGTATTTCTTCATGTCGGGGATTCCCCTGATGCACCAAATGCACCACGATCCCCAGAAGTCGAGAACTAAGTACTTGCCACGTTGTTTCGATAGCGTAAAGGGCTTGCCGTTGATGTCGTTCAGTGTGAAGTCAGGGGCCTGAACATTGTTCTTCGTCAAGTTACGCTGGCTCTGTTGGTTGCGCTGTAGCTCTTGAGCAGAGGCGTTTGTTGTGCCGCAAATAATGAGGATGGCGACAAGCATCCGGATGATCATCTGATTCATATACATTAAATTTTCTTGCAAAAATAGTCATTATCCTGAAAATATCCAAATATATTTGGTATTTTATTCGGTTTGCATTATCTTTGTCGCCATTATGAATCGTATGAAGAATTATATTGGGATATTTGCCTTGGCGATAGCGGTACTGTCGTGTAAGGGTAGGGCAAGTGATGCGAAACCGGAGCAAGTGGATACTGTAGTGACCATTCAGGATAAGGCCCCTGCGGTAGAAGCAAAAGTTGCTAAGGCAGAGAAAAAGGCTGACGCTGACGATGGCTTTCCTTCGACCTACGAGCAGCCAAAGGGTAGGGTACTGGATGTGCTGAAAGACTACAATGCCCACATGTCCGACTATAATGCTACGGGTGTGGAAGCATTGGGTATGGGCTCCCAAGGAAACCGTGTGTTGCTGAACTTCAGCGTATCGGATATCGGATTCAACTTGTCCGACAAAGCAAAGGTGAAAAAGCTGGCTCGTGATCTTATCAAGGCTATGCCGATAGACCGACAAACAGCATGGCGTTGCATACCTGACGAGGGTTACGAACTGATGGTAACCTTCGTAGGTAGGCAGTCAAGCAAGATCGTCTCGGTGGTGTTTACCAAAGAAGAATTGAAGGAAATGTTATAAATGGCGTGCGCAACGCTTCATTCAATTCCTAACCACAACCTTACGTGAGATGACGGCACCGTCTTCTGCACGGCTGACAGCAATGCAGGGGCCTTGGGCTTGTTGTGTTGTCAGACGCATGCCACTGATAGAGTAGAGGTCGGTAGAGACGGCATGTGTAGCAGCGTGCAGCGTTTTGATGGCTGTTGCGTTGCCACCCATGCCCGATGGAGCCTCGGGATTGACGGTGATGCAAAGTTTGTCAATGCAGGCACCATCTTCACGTCCGCCAATGACCAGTTTGTGCTGGCCAGTCTGCAGGGCTTTGCTGCCAACGAGTTTCCAGTCCCATCCGCTAGTCACGATGCCGTTGGCAAAGCGGTTGTTGTCGAGTGCTTCGTCGATGCCCCAATAGTAGCTGTCGTCATCGTATGACGGACAATTCACGCGCGCATATATATAATAGGTAGCGGCCTTCTCTGCCTTGAAGGAGGTGGCCAACATGTAGATGCTGTCAGTCGGTGCGGGGACGGTCTGTGTCACCGTCTTCAGATACTTGCCGCCAGAGGCTGTGGCGTCGGAGACCAGTTGGAAGGCTTTGCCAACGGTATTGGTACGCAGGCTTTCGGCCTCAATCCATACGGCAGCGTCATCGTAGGGCTCTTCAGGGTCTTCTGCATTAGACACGGGGTCGGTCTTGGTAAAGAGGCTCAGGTCTATGCAGCCACCCATTGTCTCGTACCCCTTGGCATTGAGGTGCAGCCAGTCGTTCTCGAATAGGAACTGCGACTGCATGGCGATGGTATCCTCAGGATTGCGTACAGCCTTGTCAAAGTCGATAACGCCATCGAGCATCTTCGTGGTACGAACCCACTGGTTGATAGCGCTACGCCCTTTCTCATGGTCAACTGAATAGTAGTTGTTTCCCTTAAACGGGGTAATAGTGGCTCCAAAGACGTAGATACCCTTTTGGTGAGCCTCACGGATAATCTGCTTATAGACGTCGATGATGCGCTTGGCCGTCTGCACACCGTTCTGTGCACCACCCAAGTCGTTGACAGCCTCGAAGAGGATAATCCACTTCACACCCTCCTGTCCTAACAAGTCGCGCTGATAACGGCTTGAGCCCGTAGGACCTAAGCCGCCAGCCAGTACGCAGTTACCACCAATACCCATATTAAGCACACCTACCTGACAGGTTGGCTTGTTGGCCAGCAGACGACGTGACAAAACGTCGGCCCAACGGTTCTGTTCGTTGGTTGTTGAACCACGTCCGTCAGTAATCGAGTTGCCTAAGATGGCTACAGCACCAGCTGTCTCAGGTGCTTCCACCTCCAAGGCCAGGATATTGTACCAGTGGTCAGTCTTTGTGGCACCGCTGAAGTCGGTAGTGTTGCCTGCCTTCAGATATGATGTCGTACGCGAGCCAGGATGTCCGCTGACACTCGTCGACGATGCAGAGCCATAGTGAATGGTGATGGCCACGTTCTGGCGACCGTCCAGTTTGAAGTTAACAGCATCTGATACGGCCTTGCCCTTAGCTGGCATCGTAACACTAGCCTTGCCGTTAAAGGTCAGGCTGACAGTTGATGACTCGTCAATCTCGCTGCTGCTGCCTGATGTCTTGGCATAGGCCAGTTCTACAGCCTTGATTTCCGTACTGCCCGTGCTAAACTCATTGGTCAGCTTCAGGCGTACCTTTTCACCACCTATTGACACCTGCACAATCTGGCGCAGCGAGTTATTGCCCAATCCTGGCGATGGCGGATTGTTGTTGTTCTCAACCAGTTGTGGGGCTGTTCCCCATGTGCCTACCCAGTGGTTGTCGCCAAATGCAATGGTTGCCGTCAGCAGGCAGACCATTATCAATACTGTTTTCTTCATTGTTTCGATGTTTTTAAGTTCTATTATTTAGTTTCTGAATCCTTATTTAATGATCTCGTTGGCACGAGCCAATGCGAGGTCGATATGGTTGCAGATGTTCTCCTCGCCCAGCAACTCCTGGAAGTTGTTGCGCTTCAGTACGCTTTCTACCTTCGGATTAACGCCTGAGAGGACAACGGTGATGCCTTCCTTCTGACTCATGCGGCACATGTTTTCAAGGTTGTGAAGTCCTGTTGAGTCAATGAACGGTACCTTACGCATGCGGATGACGCGCACCTTCGGGCGTTTGCCGTAACGTGCCATGATATCCTCGAAACGGGTACCGGCACCAAAGAAGAACGGGCCGTTGATTTCGTAAACCTCTACCTCCTTAGGGATGGTCAGGTGCTCCAAGTTGCCACGCTCCATATCGGCATCTTCGTTCAGGTCTATCTCGTTGAGTACGGCATGTACCTCTGTAGTCTCAGCCATGCGACGCATAAAGAGCAGACAGGCGCAGATAAGTCCGAACTCGATGGCAACGGTCAGGTCGAAGATGATGGTCAGGAAGAACGTCAGCAATAGCACGGTGACATCGCTCTTCGGATTACGACGCGCCATAGCCAGGAACGAACGCCAACCACTCATGCCGTAAGCCACCACCACCAGCACACCAGCCAGACAAGCCATTGGAATGTACTGTGCCAGAGGCATCAGGAACAGGAATATCAACAGCAGAACGATGGCATGGATGATGCCTGCGATGGGTGTGCGACCGCCATTGTTGATGTTGGTCATGGTGCGGGCAATGGCACCAGTGGCAGGAATACCGCCGAAGATGGGCGATACGATATTGGCAATACCCTGTCCGATAAGCTCTGTGTTCGAATTGTGGTGGTCGCCAATGACACCATCGGCTACGGTAGCTGACAGCAACGACTCGATAGCACCCAATACGGCAATAGTAACAGCGGGCCCAACCAGTCCCTTAATCGTCTCCCACGTCAGGTCGGGTACCACGGCACCAGGCAATGTCGAGTTGATGCTGAAACGGTCGCCAATGGTCTCGATGCTTGTCACGCCAGCATACTGTTTCAGCAGCAGGGCGGCAACGGTCATCACGATGATGGCTACCAGAGAACCAGGCAGCGCCTTGAGTGGTGACAGATGGAACATTCGTGCCAGCATAGGCCATGAGGCGATGATGGCTACGCTGCCGATACCCACGATGGCGCTCCATAGGTCTATATTACCTATATTATATATATAGGCTCCCCATTTCTCGATGAAGTCGGCAGGCACGCTGCTCATCTCCATGCCCAGCAGGTCCTTGACCTGGGTGGTGAAGATGGTGACGGCAATACCGCTGGTGAATCCCACCACGATAGGGTAGGGAATGTACTTGATAATTGTGCCCAGACGCAGCACACCCAACAGAATTAGGAATACACCTGCCATCAGCGTGGCTATTGTCAATCCAGTTATGCCGTACTGGCTGATGATGCCTGCAACGATGACGATAAAGGCGCCTGTAGGTCCGCCAATCTGTACTTTTGAACCGCCGAACACGGAAATCATGAGTCCGGCTACGATGGCTGTGATGATACCCTTCTCGGGCGACACGCCACTTGCAATACCAAAAGCAATTGCCAATGGCAATGCCACGATACCGACAATGACACCTGCCATAAGGTCGGCGGTGAACGTCTTTTTGTTGTAATGCTTAATAGCCGATAAGAACTTCGGCTTGAAATCTAATGTCTTTTCCATCTATATATTATCCTAAAAATACGATTTTCAGCTGCAAAGGTACGAATAAGTGAGTAAAATGCCAAATTTTATGCGATTTTTCCGAAATTTCTTGGTTTTTGTCAAGGAAGTTAATATCTTTGCATCTAAAAAGGTATTTAAATGTAGTAAGAAATGAAAAAGGTATTATCAACTTTGTTGCTCATATTAGTGACTTTAGCCGTTATGGCTGTGCCTGCAAAGAAAGGCTTATGGAAGACTATCGTCCTTGAGGATGGAACAGAAGTGCGCGCCCAGCTGAAGGGTGACGAGTTCGGACATTTTTGGCGTACTGCCGATGGTAAGCATTATGTGGCTGTTGATGGCCAGTATCAGGAGGAAACTGATGCCATTCGTCAGAAGGCTGCCCAGCGTCGTGCACACGCCCAGCAGCACCGTACAGCCCGTCTTGGAAATAAGACCGCCAATGGTGTACGTCGTGCGCCAGCCTCGCATTTGGGTGATAAGAAAGGTTTGATTCTGCTGGTGAACTTCAATGATGTGAAGTTCCAGGAGAAAAACAATCAGGCACTCTACAATAACGTGGCCAACACCCCAGGCTACAGGGATGATAATGGTTTCAGAGGCTCCGTAGCTGACTATTTTAAGGATCAGTCGCACGACCTGTTCAGGCTGACCTTCGATGTTGTAGGTCCTGTCACCGTGAGCCATGATGCGAAGTATTATGGTGAGAACGACAAGAACGGTGACGATATGCATCCTGAGGAAATGGTTGTCGAGGCCGTCAAGCTGGCTAAGGACCTGGTGACGGACTGGAAACAGTACGACTGGAACGACGATGACGAGGTTGATCAGGTGATGATTGTCTATGCCGGTGAGGGTGAGGCTGATGGCGGCTCGGAGGACACTATCTGGCCCCACGAGTGGGAACTGCAATTTGTAGATAAGGCTTTTGACATCGTGGACGGCATCAGAATCAACACCTATGCTGTAGCTAATGAAGGTCTTAAAGTAGGGAAACAATTCCAGATTAACGGTATCGGCACTATCTGCCATGAGTTCTCTCACTGTCTGGGCTTGCCGGATATGTACGATGTCAGCTATAGCGGTTATTATGGTATGGGCGCGTGGTCGCTCATGGATAGCGGCGCTTATAATTGCGACGGCTTTGTTCCTGCTGGCTATACCAGTTATGACAAATATTGCATCGGTTGGGTTGAGCCTACCGAGCTGACCACCTCTCAGGAGGTTAAGAACATGCAGGCATTGACTGATGCCGACGACGTGTATATCATCAAGAATCCTGCTCACCCCGACGAATACTATCTGTTGGAAAATCGTCAGCAGAAGGGGTGGGATGCCGGAACACCTGCCAAGGGTATGCTGATTCTGCATGTGGACTATGACAGAGAAATCTGGCTCTTCAATCTCGTCAATAGCGATAGCGACGGCTCTGACGGCTATCCTGTGAACGACCATCAGCGTTGCACCATTTTCCATGCTGACGGTGTCGACAAGACGGGCGTACTGTATGAGCAGATGAGTGAGGCAGTGGAGAATTACTATGCTGCTAAAACGGATGCCGAAGCAGACAAATATCTCGATTTGTATTATGATTTGTCAGACCAGTACGATGCCGATGTCCGGACTGATGTCTATCCGCAACCAGACAACAATCAGCTGACCAACACGTCTGTTCCACGTTCGTTCCTTTATAATGCGAACGAAGACGGCCGTAAGCTGATGAACATCAGTATTACGGATATTACGCAGAATGCCGATGGTAGCATTGCCTTTAAGTTTGCCCCTGACAATAGCGGCAGCGGCGAGGAAGGCGATAATACCGACTATGGTAGTTCAAGCCCTGTGAAGCCCGACATTGAGGGTGCCCTGTTCTACGAGTCGTTCGACCAGTGTGATGACAAGGGTGGTAACGATGGTATGTGGAGTGGTCAGGTGGCCAACGGCGAATTTACTCCTGACAATGACGGCTGGACGTCTGAAAAGGCTTATGGCGCCTATCAGTGCGCTAAGTTTGGCACTAGCTCTAAAAACGGTACGGCTACTACGCCTGTATTTGCTGTGAATGGAACAGGTGTGCTGACCTTCAAGGCCGGTGCCTGGAATGCAAAGAACGATGGTACCACGCTGACTCTTTCTGTATCTGACGGTAGTGTCAGTCCATCGTTGTTCGAGATTGTGAAGGGTCAGTTTACCGACCTTGAGGCAACCATCACCGCTACGGGCAATGTAACGTTGACGTTCGCTTCTGAGAAAGGCCGTTTCTTCCTCGACGAAGTACTGGTGATGGATCCAAATGCTACAGCTATCCGTACAGTTAAGACGCCTGACAATACGACCATACGCATCTATACGCTCGATGGACGCTATGTGGGTAGCGACTTCAAGCAGTTGAGCCGTGGTCTCTATATCGTCAATGGTCGCAAGATTGTGAAGTAACCTCTTACTTCTCACATCTTACATCATACATCAAAAAAAACCTCCCGTTTGGGAGGCTTTTTTTTGTGTGGCTTACTTGTTCTTCAGCAGGTCGCGAATCTCAGCGAGCAACTCTTCCTGCGTGGGTCCCTTGGGGGCTTCAGGAGCGGGCTCTTCCTTCTTCTTCAGTTTGTTCATGGCCTTGATCATCATGAAGATACAGAAGGCGATGATGATGAAGTCGAAGATGTTCTGAATAAACTGTCCGTAGGCAAACACCGACGCACCGGCTTCCTGAGCCTCGGCCAGCGTCTTGTACTTCACGTCGTCCGACAGGTTGATAAACAGGTCGGTAAAGCTGATACCGCCCGTTACTGTACTGATGAGTGGCATCAGCACGTCGTTTACCAGACTCGTTACAATCTTACCGAAAGCACCGCCGATGATTACACCGACTGCCATGTCCATCACGTTGCCCTTCATGGCAAACTCCTTGAATTCTTTAATAAATCCCATAGCTTTAAATTTTAAAAGTTTATTGTATAATGTTTAATATAAAAATTGCTATCTGCGTTTTGCAATCTCAGCCTCCGATTCTTGATTTAGCTCATTTTTCACTTTCCGTGTTTCGCTTTTCACTTAAATTAAGACAGATTTCGGATGCAAATATAGAAAATATTTCGTAACTTTGTGCCCGAAATCGAGAAAAAGTAGTTCAAAAACATCATTTTTTGATATTTCAATAGGAATTTTTATAACCCTTTAAATAAAAAATTAGGTAAAATGACAAAAGTAGCAATTAACGGTTTCGGCCGTATCGGTCGCCTCGCTTTCCGTCAGATGTTCGAGGCTGAAGGTTATGAAGTAGTAGCAATCAACGACTTGACAAGCCCCAAGATGCTTGCTCACCTGCTGAAGTACGACACCGCTCAGGGTGGTTTCGCTGGCAAGTTCGGTGAGGGTAAGCACACTGTTGAGGCTACCGACAACTCTATTATCGTTGATGGTAAGGAGATCACTATTTACGCTATGCCTAACGCTGCTGAGCTGCCTTGGGGTAAGCTGGGTGTTGACGTAGTTCTGGAGTGCACAGGTTTCTACACCTCTAAGGAGAAGGCTTCTGCCCACCTGACAGCTGGTGCCAAGAAGGTTGTTATCTCTGCTCCTGCTGGTAACGATCTGCCCACTATCGTTTACAATGTAAACCACAAGACTCTGACTCCTGCTGACACCGTTATTTCAGCTGCTTCTTGCACAACCAACTGCTTGGCTCCTATGGCTGCTGCTCTGAATGGTTATGCTCCTATCGTTAGCGGTATCATGTCTACCATCCACGCTTATACTGGCGACCAGATGATTCTCGACGGTCCTCAGCGCAAGGGTGACCTCCGTCGTAGCCGTGCCGGTGCTCAGAACATCGTTCCTAACTCAACTGGTGCTGCCAAGGCCATCGGTCTGGTTATCCCCGAGCTGAACGGTAAGCTGATCGGTTCTGCACAGCGCGTTCCAACTCCCACCGGTTCTACCACTATCCTGGTTGCCGTTGTTAAGGGTAAGGACATCACTAAGGAAGGTATCAACGAGGCCATGAAGGCTGCTCAGACTGAGAGCTTCGGTTATACTGAGGATCAGATCGTTTCTTCTGACATCATCGGTATGAAGTTCGGTTCTCTGTTCGACGCTACTCAGACCATGGTTAGCAAGATCGACGACGATACTTATCAGGTTCAGGTTGTTTCTTGGTACGACAATGAGAACTCTTACACTTCTCAGATGGTTCGCACCATTAAGTACCTCGCTGAGCTCAAATAATATCGCTCATAGGTTTTTAGAAATTATATTTGGCGGGCATCCTTCGGGGTGTCCGCTTTTCTTTTGTCTACGAATGGTCGGAAATGTTAATGTTCCATAACATTGCCGTCCTTTTGTTTTACTTTTCCTCTTTGACCACGTCAAAACCACAGAACAATTAACCAATACATGATTTATTATAACTATCTTATGAAAAAAATTATTCTTTCATTGATGGCGCTCTCTTGTCTGACAGCGTCAGCTCAGTTCGGTGCTCCCCGTCAGAACCCGACAGTTCCCTCAGTTACTGAAAACGTGGTCGAAGACTTCAAGCCAGCCTCCTCGAATCAGGACAACAAGCAGTACCCCATGGTCAACTCACAGCGCATGGTACGTGCTCAGATTTCGGCTCCTAACGCCACAGCCGTAGGCCTCGACATCGCAGGTAAGATTTATTCTATGACCAAAGACGAGAATGGTGTATGGACTGGTACTTCCGAGCCTCAGGACGAAGGCTTCCACTACTATCAGCTGAACATCGATGGCGCTTCCGTGCCCGATCCAGGCAGCCTCTACTACTATGGTGCCAGCCGTTGGGGTAGTGGTATCGAGATTCCTTCTGCTGACCAGGACTTCTGGCAGGTGAAGAACGTGCCTCAGGGCTCTATGGGCGAGGTGTTCTACTATTCCACCTATACCCAGAAGATGCGTCGCTGCCACGTCTATCTGCCCGCCGAGTATTTCACCAATCCTACCAAGAAGTTCCCTGTTCTCTATCTGCAGCATGGTATGGGTGAAAACGAGTACGGTTGGGCCGAGCAGGGTCATACCGCTCAGATTATGGACAACCTCATTGCCGAGGGTAAGGCCGTGCCTTGCATCATCGTCATGGATAATGGTCTGAATACCCAACGTCCAGGCGAGCAGGGTGGCTTCGGTGGCTTCGGTGGTCCACGTCCTCAGGGTCAGCGTCCTCAGGGTGCTGCCGGTCCTGGCAACTTCAATGGCCCTCGTCCCGCTGGTGGTCAGCGTCGTGGCGGCTTCGGAGGCTTCGGTGGCTTCTCTGAAGGTTTCAAGAATGTGCTCTTCAATGATATCATCCCCATGGTCGAGAAGAACTATCGCGTCATTGCCGACTCCAAGCATCGTGCTTATGCAGGTCTGTCAATGGGTGGCATGCAGGCTCGTGAGATTACCCTTGCCAACCCCGACAAGTTCGCCTACGTTGGCTCGTTCAGCAGCGGTGCATGGAGCGTCGACCAGGTTAAGGAGTCTAAGGGCTTCAGCAAGAATGTCAAGCTGCTCTTCATGAGCGGTGGCGGCAAGGAGAACATGGGTTGCGTCGAGGCAGCCAAGAATATCAAGGAGCAGCTCGGCATGAATGCCGTTGGTTACGAATCTCCAGGCACAGCCCACGAGTGGCACACCTGGCGTCGCAGCCTCTACGAGTTCGCCCAGCTCATGTTCAAGTAAACATTTCCTCATACGAATTAGAATTAAATCCGACCGACATCCCTTGCGGGTGCCGGTCTTTTTTCTGTTTTACATCCTTCCCGTATTTCCTCACCTTCCTTTTGAAACGCTTGTTAAGGGAACGACCCTAAACCAATATTGTTTTCTATTCATAGCGTTATTCCAAATTAAGCAAAAGGCCCTTTTACTACTTACTTAAAGGTCGTAAAATTGTTGGTATGAGTCTTAGTAATGAAGATGATGAATTGAAGCAGAGACTTGAGCCAGTAAGAAGACTAATAGAAGATATTGAGAAGTTAGTAAATAAACAATACAAGCTGTTTTGCCACAAAATGCCTTCCATTTGAGATTAGAACGCCGATTTTTTGAAACGCTGTTTTGTACGAAACGGATAGTGGAAAGCATCAAAACGAAAGAAATCCACCTGATTTCAGGCCTTTTAGAGTAGAATTTTCGTGTAATTTGTCCCTTCTCTAGGTTCTGAGCCTTAGCTCAGGCAGCCTGCCGACTTCCGTAATCCATTACTATACAGCCTTTTAGGTGAAGCGTGGGTTGTTAAGCGTTCCAATTCCAGTTGTTCCAGTTTGTTTTTTGAGGTGTACTTTTCTTTATTTCTTATATATATAATTATATAACTATCTATATATTAATAAGTTATATATATGTATTAGGGCAATTGGGAAATGTTACACCCCCTTCTTTTTAATTGGAACAACTGGAACTGGAATGCCTTGCTTGGCATTTCTCTATAGGCACTAAACCTCAACTTTACTGGCACTAACCTCCGACTTTAGCAAAACTAAACCTAGAGTTTACCGTCACTAATCCAATCACATGCGGTTGGCTCGCCAGGGTACACGTGTCATCTCCTATAGGCAACAATTGCAGCCTCCTAATGGTAACAATCATTGGTTTCTTTCCCATCATTTTATAGACCAAACAGCGAATTTTTTACCCATAATGTGTGGTAATTACAATTTTTTTTGTACTTTTGCAGCGTAAATTGACATTATTAACCAAACAAAAATGACAAAGCGTATGAAAAAAATGAGAATCGCAGCCGTTGTTTGTACCATGATGATGGCTGGAACTGTGTGTGCTCAAGACAAGGCTTGGCCTTGGGATTTCCCCCAGGGCGTAAAGATTGAGGCAGAGCCTGGACAGAAAGTTCTGAGTTGTGAAAGTTTCTATTTCGATGACTTGAAGAAAGGTGAGGACCTGACGAAGTCGGTGCTGATTTGGTACACCAGGGAAATGGAGCAGGTAGGTGCCGAGAAATCGGACATCGGTCGCTCGGATAAGCAGCTGGTGCCCAACGCTATGATTGTGCCCTTGAAGAAGGGACAAAAGGCTAAGAAGGGCGACATCCTGCTGACGTGGTGGCAGAGTGGCAGCGGCATGCAGCGTGCCATCGTTATCGATGCCTCTACACCTACCGAGCCAGTGGCCGTCTATCTGGACCGCTATTGGAAGGACGATCCTGACCATAAGGATAATCAGGAGTTGGCTAAGGGTGAAAAGATGAAGCCCAACAGCTTTAACGTGCTGAAGGACGGCGAATGGCAGGCAGGTGCTGCCGTAGCCTATCGTGACGGTGGCGAGTGGAAGAAAGGTACGCTGATGCACGTGGATGGCAACAAGGTGCTGCTGTCGGTGTTCTCCAGCCATTTGCTGGCTACTACCAAGGACCGTTGCAAGCTGATTCCCTTCAAGGAGAAGATTAAGAAGGGTGACAAGGTTTGGGCAACATTCGTCGATGGTTTCAGAGATGGTTATATCGTCAAGGAGATTAACGAGAAGGTTGGTCACATCTGGGTGCAGCGCAATGGCAGCTCAAGCATGGACTGCAAGAGTCTTGCTGAAGTTACGAAAGTACTGGACTAATAATAATTGATAATTGATAATTGACAATTGACAATTGATAATTGAAATTTAAAATATAAATATTAAAAAAGATTATGGCTTATCAAGAAGTAACAACGACGGGTTATGGTACCCGTGTAGGTAATTCGTTTAAGGCGATTGGTTCAGGTATTCTGCTGTTCTTGGCAGGTACAGCCCTGTTGTGGTGGAACGAAGGTCGCGCAGTAAAGACTGAGAAGATGCTGGACGAGGCAGGTAGTGCCTACGTCGAGATGGAGAATCCTGAGAAGAAGGATGCTTCGCTGGAGGGCGAGCTGATTTGCGGTACGGCATTGGCCACCACAGAGGACTCGCTGAGCGACGCTCAGTTTGGCATTGGTGCCAAGGCTATCTCGCTGACCCGTAAGGTAGAGTACTATCAGTGGGTTGAGCACTCTCAGGAGAAGAAGGAAGACAAGTTGGGCGGTAAGGAAGTGACCACCACAACCTATACTTATTCGAAGGAGTGGGTGAGCCGTCCCGTAGAGTCGGCTCAGTTCAAGGATCCTGCCTATCAGAACAAGAACATGGTGCTGACCACCGTTGAGGATGCTGAGCAGTATGCCGAGAACGTATCGTGGGGTGCCTATAAGCTGAACGAGAGCCTTATTCACAGCATCTCGTCGCGCGAGGGTGTGGACCTGGCTATTTCTGAGGACTTGCTGAAGCAGTTTGACCAGAGCACTAAGACGGCTTACGAGCGTTTCTATGGTGTGCAGAAGACTCAGCAGCCCGCTGAGCAGCCTGCCGAGACCGTTGCCGTTTCTGATTCTGCCAAGGCTGTCAACGATTCTATCAACAACGCTATTGCCAACGCCCAGAACAAGAAGGACTTCGAGTATATCCACCAGGCCAGCAACGTGCTGTACTATGGTAAGGTTCCCGGTTCACCTGAGGTTGGTGACGTTCGCGTAACCTTCGAGAAGGTGGTTCCTGCCAAGGTGACTGTGATGGCTGTTGTTGATGGTGACACCTTCAAGCCTTTCAAGGCCAAGAACGGCAAGCGCTTCCAGACCCTCGTGATGGGTAAGAAGAGCGGCGACGAGATTATCGAGGCTGAAAAAGAGGCTAACAACATGTGGACATGGGCTCTGCGCATTATCGGTATCCTGATGGTAATCGGTGGTCTGAAGGGTATCTTCGGCTTCATCGAGACAATCCTCAAGGTGGTGCCCTTCATTGCCGGCATCTTCGGATGGGGTATCGGACTGGTCTGCACCATTGTGGGTGTGGCATGGTCGCTCATCGTTATTGCTATTGCATGGCTGTTCTATCGTCCATTGCTTGGCATCTCGCTGCTCGTACTGGCTGGCTTCCTGGTTTGGGTATTTGCCTTCAAGGGCAAGGACAAGCTGAAGGAGTTGGCTGCCAAGGCTAAGGAGAAGGCTGCAAAGCCCGCCGCTGCTCCTGCTGCTGCTCCCGCAGAGACACCTGCTGAGTAGTATGTGATGAAGCTTAAAGTCAATCGCAAGACTATCGAAATATTTGAGGGTGCGCTGGTTCGCCATGCGCTCCTCAGATATTTTGCTGTTAAAGGGCTGGATGTCAGGCTGGTGGATACGTTGAAGGTAACCGACCGTTGGGGTCACGAAATAGACCTGGATGCACCTGCCAGTCAGCACAGCGCCATCACTTTTAGAAGTGAAAAGATAAAAGTGAAAAGTGAAATTTGATAATTGATAATTTAGATTGTCTATGAGAAAACTGATGTTTGCCCTGTTGATGGTGCCTTTTGCGCTCACGTCATGGGCTCAGAACAAGAAAGAAGTACATATCCTTTCGGCCAATGACATGCATGCGGCCATCGAGTGTTTCCCACGTCTTTGCTTCGTGGCCGACTCGCTACGAGCACTTTACCCTGACCTGCTAATACTCTCGGCAGGCGACAACCGTTCGGGTGACCCCATCAACGACATGTATGAGATACCAGCTTATCCGATGGTGTCGCTGATGAATATCGTTGGTTTCCAGGCATCAACGTTGGGCAACCATGAGTTTGACTCAGGACAGGAGGGACTGGCCAAGCTGATCGGTATGTCGAACTTCCCCTATCTCTGCGCAAATATCCAGCCTGCTGCAAAGACGGGTATCCATGTGCGCCCCTGGCAGATGTTCGACGTGGGTGGCGTGCGTTTGGCCATCATCGGAGTGACAGCCCTCGGACCCATGGGTAAGCCGGAAAGTCATCCGGACAACATGACCGACCTCGAATTCACCGACCCGCTGCAGACGGTACAGCAATACAAGTTTCTGCGCAATCAGAGCGACGTCGTGCTGCTGCTCTCGCACATGGGCTATGAAGACGACGTGAAGTTGTCGGCAGAGCTGCCTTGGGTGGACCTCATCGTAGGCGGACACTCGCATACCCAGTTGAAGGGCGGTGAGATACACAATGGTCTGCTGATTACGCAGAACGTGAACCGACTGGCTCGCGTCACCCATATCACGCTGACGGTGGAGAATGGCAAGGTAACAGGCAAACGTGCCGAGAATATTGCCATCAAGGGTGTGAAGCGCGAAAACAAGGTCGTGGCCAAGTTGGCTGACTATTTCACCAATAACCCTGCGTTCGACGAGATCTTAGCTGTCAACGACAAGCCCCTGTCGACATACGAGGAGTTAGGATGCCTGATGACGGATGCCTATCTGAAGGCTGCCAATGCCGACATCAGTTTGCAGAACTATGGCGGAGTGCGTTACGATACCCTCAGCGTACGCGGCATCAGCGTGAAGGACGTGCTGCAGCTGGATCCCTTCCAGAACAGCCTTGTCGAGATGACCGTTACGGGTAATGAATTCATCGATATCCTGAAGATGTGTTTCGTCAACGACCAGGCACGCTTCCCGTTGATTAGCGGTGCTACAGCCGAATACGTGCTGGATGCCGACAAGAAGCAGGTGAAGAAGGTGGTACTGTATGGTCCTGACGGCAAGAAACTGAACCTGAAGAAGACCTATCGTGTGGTGACCAACAACTATGTGCAGGCTATTACGCCCACCAACCGCAAGGATGAGGGACACAGCCTGGGCATCGGTACGGCTCAGGCCATCATGGACTTACTGAAAGCCCAGGGACATATTGACTACCAAGGTAAGACGTGCGTAAAAGAAATCAAGAAATAATGAAAAAGTTACTGTTAGTGGCTGTCTGCGCGATGGCCGTCATGATGAGTTGTAAGAATAAGGGTCAGAATGCAGCTGCTGAAGGTGTTGATTCAGACTCAGTGTCTATGGATAGCGTGCTGGCCGAGATGCCCGATACGGCACCGCCCCCTATGTTCTTGTTCGATAACGGCAAGAAGTACATGCAGTTGCTTTACTGGTTTGACATCGAGGAGCCGAAGAAGACGGATGATATGGAGAAGTCAGAGTATGAAATCTATCATAACAGTTGGGCTTTACAGGACCGTTTCCGTCGTAATGCCGCCCAATTTACCAATATAGTGACGGATGGTAAAACATTCAAGGTCAAGTTTGTGGACGAGGTGCTGAAAGACCCGGACGGCAACCGTCCCAGTATTGGACAACTGCATGGCCGTGACGAGATTCCGTCGCTCTCAGCACGTTTTGAGATGGCTAACGCCAAGGAGAAAGTCAAAAACGGACGTGGCTGTGTGGCCGTTGTGACAGACGAATATCTGGCTTCGCGCAAGATACTGGAAATCAAGGAGGGCAGACCCTCATACAACAATCCGGAAAAGCTGCCCAAGGACATTGTCAAGAAGCTGGAGCAACAATATAACATGAAGGCTGAGCGTTCGTGTAAGGTGGCTACCATCGGCGGCAAATATATCTGGGGCTCACTCCAGTTCAAGGGTGCATACGAAAAGGCTCCCAAGGACAAGTACGATCCTGACCGCAAGTTCTCGCTGGCCCTCGACGTGCTGATTGACGGCGACAAGGTTTACACCCACGAGTCGCTGGGCTACTGTGGCGAAGGTAATGACGTGTCGTGGAATGCCGACGACGACGGTATGTATATCCCTAACGATATCATTGCTGCCTTCGAAGGTCCTAAAGGCTTGGAACTGTGTTATATCCACGGTGCCCCCGAGAGCTTTGAAATCGGTATGATATACCTGTTAGACGGTAAACTCGTAGAGTGCATGTATGAGATGTTCCAAACAATGATAGATGAGGATATCCCCGTTTGGAAGAAGGATATTGCCGAGATGAACAAGTTGTTCCAACAGAAAAACAAGATTGCAGGCGTCAAGCTGACCAAATGGGCGCACGTGTGGATGGGCGACGATGAGGAGTGGATTCACATGGCTGATAAGGACGAAGAGTATGGCGGTATCTTTGTCCGCAAGAATGGCAAGATACAACTGATGCAGGTTGAGGATCCCAAGCGTAAGGCATTGAAGATGGAGGTGAATGGTATTGCCTACTTGAAGTTTGCCGGCTCCGCTGGTGGCCCTTCATGGTACACGGAAATCATCGGCTACAAGGGTGGTAAGCAAGTGGAGAAATTCAATATGCTGGAAGTGGAAGGCGAGATTGACGAATGCCAACTGAACGGTAAGACGATGTCGGAGGAAGACGCTCGTGCCTATGTCGAAAAGTTTGCCGATGCCAAACCGCTGAACGAATACTGGAATAATCCTCAAGAGTAATCAAAAAATATGGAGACGAAGGAATATTTAGACAAAATTTTCAAAGGATGCGGATGCCTGACGATAGGCGGTATAGCCATGATGATTCTGATGGGCATTATCGGCACCTGCGTTGAAGACAAAG
>Ga0265298_10004283_pt1 | contig 18316 bp, 15 predicted proteins | sample AusTroGonzalo_MG_3_FD_193486 | JGI IMG/M metagenome (GOLD analysis project Ga0265298, IMG submission 193486) | Bovine rumen microbial communities from tropical cattle in Woodstock, Queensland, Australia - Gonzalo_01 | ecosystem: Host-associated > Mammals > Digestive system > Stomach > Rumen ... | reverse complement strand
GAGGAGCTGATGATTGCCACCGACACGATGAACTTGCTATAAGCAAATAGAACACTACCCCCACATCTCCTGCAACACCCCGAGCGAACGGAGCTCGGGGAATGCAGGGAGGTGGATGCGGTAATAAGCCAAGGCTATCTCCAACAGCCGGCCACGGTCGTGGCGTGACAACTGGAAGAGGTGCATCGTCTGATAGTCCATACGCATCATTAGCTGCACCTTCTCGGCCTCTGCAGGCAGTAGAACGTCACGATGGACGGGCGGTTCAAGGCTGAAGGTCGAAGCCCGCAGGTCGAAATAGCAACCAGGGTGGTAGTCATCCAGATTAGGATAAAACCCCAAGAAGCGGGCCATGCGCATGAGAAACACCAGGTGGAAGTTGGCCACCGAAGTGTTGCATCCGTCTAACCACTGCAGACTGCTGACCACGTAGTCGAACAACAGCTCGTTACGTTGCTCCCCTTTCAAGGCGTGGTAAAGGAATTCGGCCAGGAAAAGTGTGATTGACAACTTCGACGGATGCGTCTGCAACGACGGCAACGGCATCGTAATAGATGCGTTACGTAACTTTTGGAGACCTTTTTGCACGCGCACGTCGCACTCGATATTGAGTAAGGTCAACGGCTGAAACAACTGTTTCTTCATCTTCCCACGCGACGTCTTCGGCAACGACACGGCAAATGACATCCGACCACTCGTTCGGGTGAACATATCGACTATCACACGCGTCTCGCCATACTTGATAGAATGGAGCACAATGGCCTCTGTTTTCGTCAACATGGCGCGAAATTACACAAAAAAACACAAATAACAACATTTTTCTTTAAGAAAATTTGGCTAATTAGAAAAAAAGCAGTACCTTTGCAGCCGCATTTTGAAAATATGCCTGCGAAACAGGCTACATTGCAATATATAGTCAAATGGACAAGGTCCCTTCGTCTATCGGTTAGGACGAGAGATTTTCATTCTCTAAAGAGGAGTTCGACTCTCCTAGGGACTACAAATGTTAAATCTGCCATCGGCACAGCCAAGTGCTACCAGTACAACGGGAAAGGTGGCGGAGAATCCTAAAAGACAAATGGGGAACCAACTGTCGGAAAGGGTTTGCCCAGGGCAGTCGTCAAGACGCAAGACCCCTAAGCTTAACAGGTAATCAAAATTAAAAATTAAAAATTTAAAAATTAAAATGGCAAATCACAAATCATCCGTGAAGAGAATCCGCCAGGAGAAGAAAAGGGCGCTTCACAACAAGTATTATGCAAAGACCATGCGCAATGCCGTTCGTAAGCTGCGCGCCATGACTAACAAGGAAGAGGCTGTCGCTCTGTACCCGAAGGTTCAGAAGATGCTTGACAAGTTGGCTAAGACCAACATCATCCACAAGAACAAGGCTGCAAACCTGAAGTCGAGCCTTTGCATTCACATCAACAAGCTGGGATAAACATAACGTCCAAGCATAATATACGGTCATTGCCGAAAGGTGATGACCGTATTTTTTGTGTTTTTTAGCAGATAAACTTCGTTTATCTGATTTTTTTTTCATACCTTTGCAACCAAATTGAAAAAACATAGGAAATGTCAGAAGAACTCTTACAAGAACAGGAGAACTACTCCGCGAGTAATATTCAGGTGCTCGAAGGCTTAGAAGCCGTCCGTAAACGTCCTGCCATGTACATTGGCGACATCAGTGAGAAAGGTTTGCATCATCTGGTCAACGAGACCGTCGACAACTCTATCGACGAGGCAATGGCCGGTTATTGCACCCATATCGAAGTAACCATCAACGAAGACAACTCCATCACCGTTCTGGACAACGGTCGTGGTATTCCTGTCGATGAGCATGAGAAGATGCACAAGTCAGCTCTCGAGGTCGTCATGACCGTGCTCCACGCAGGTGGTAAATTTGACAAGGGATCCTACAAGGTGTCAGGTGGTTTGCACGGCGTCGGTGTGTCATGCGTAAACGCCCTGTCGACGCACATGACGTCGCAGGTGTTCCGTAACGGCCACATCTATCAGCAGGAGTACGAGAAAGGTAAGCCCCTGTATGACGTAAAGATCGTTGGTGATACCGACAAAACCGGTACCCGCCAGCAGTTCTGGCCCGACGGTAGCATCTTCACCACTACCGAATATAAATATGACATCATTGCCCGCCGTATGCGCGAGCTGGCTTATCTGAATGCCGGCATCACAATTACGCTTACCGACCTCCGTCCTGACGAGGATGGCAAGCTCCGTGAGCCCGAGGTGTTCCATGCCAAGGAAGGCTTGAAGGAATTTGTGCGCTACGTTGACCGTCACCGCACGCACCTCGTTGATGACGTCATCTACCTGAAAACAGAAAAGCAGGGGGTGCCCATTGAGGTGGCTGTGATGTATAACACCGATTACTCGGAAAACATCCACTCCTATGTGAACAACATCAATACGATTGAGGGTGGTACCCACCTTGCCGGCTTCCGCGCTGCCCTTACTCGTACTTTAAAGAAATATGCCGACAATGACCCACAGATTTCAAAGCAGATTGAGAAGGCAAAGATCGAGATTGCCCCTGAAGACTTCCGTGAAGGTCTGACCGCTGTCATCAGTATCAAGGTGGCTGAACCGCAGTTTGAGGGACAGACGAAGACGAAGCTTGGTAACTCTGAGGTTGCCGGAGCCGTCCAGCAAGCTGTAGGCGAAGCTTTGGCCAACTATTTGGAAGAGCATCCGAAAGAAGCCAAGATGATTTGCGATAAGGTCGTGCTGGCTGCTACTGCCCGTATCGCCGCCCGAAAGGCCCGCGAAAGCGTACAGCGCAAGAACCCCATGACAGGCGGCGGACTGCCTGGCAAATTGGCAGACTGCTCCAACAAAGACCCGAAGGACTGCGAGATCTTCCTCGTTGAGGGTGACTCCGCTGGTGGTTCGGCCAAACAGGGTCGCGACCGTCACTTCCAGGCCATCCTGCCACTTCGCGGTAAGATCTTGAACGTCGAGAAGGTTCAGTGGCACCGCGTCTTTGAGGCCGAGTCGGTGATGAACATTATCCAGTCGATTGGCGTCCGCTTCGGCGTCGACGGCGAGGGCGACCGTGAGGCCAATGTCGACAAGCTGCGTTACGACAAGATTATCATCATGACCGACGCCGACGTCGATGGCTCGCACATCGACACGCTCATCATGACACTATTCTACCGCTTCATGCCGAAGGTCATTCAGGAGGGACATCTCTACATCGCCACACCACCTCTTTATAAATGTACATATAAGAAGAACTCTGAGTACTGCTATACTGAGCAGCAGCGTCAGGCCTTCATCGACAAGTATGTAGCTGGCGACGAGAATGCCACCGCCCTGCACACGCAACGTTACAAAGGTTTGGGTGAGATGAATCCCGAGCAGCTCTGGGAGACGACCATGAATCCCGAGAATCGACTGCTGAAGCAGGTGACTATTGAGAATGCCGCCGAGGCCGACGAGATATTCTCCATGCTGATGGGTGATGATGTCGAACCACGCCGTCAATTCATAGAAAAGAATGCTACTTACGCCAATATTGACGCGTAAGAAGTTAAATAATCATAAATCTTTCGTCTCTGCAGGGTACTGTTGCCTTCTAAAAGAAGAAAAAGCAGTACCTTTGCAGTCCGATTATTGGGGGAGAGGCTTAGAATCCCCCGGAGATGTTGTGTGAATAGCCCTGTCTTTGGCCAGGCAGAGTGGTTCGTGAATCAGCATTTCAAGATTAAAATAAACTGTTTTTTAGTAAACCAAAAGAAAAGAAATGAACACTTTAAGTTACAAGACTATTTCCGTCAACAAGGAAACTGCAAAGAAGGAGTGGGTGGTCATTGATGCCACAGATCAGGTGGTCGGTCGCCTCTGCTCGAAGGTAGCTAAGCTGATTCGCGGAAAGTACAAGCCAACTTTCACCCCGCACGTTGATTGCGGTGACAATGTTATCCTTATCAATGCCGATAAGGTGGTATTTACTGGTAAGAAAGAGACCGACAAGGTCTACACTCGCTACACGGGCTATCCCGGTGGTCAGCGCTTTAACACGCCTGCCCAGCTGCGCCAGCGCAAGGACGGTATCGACAAGATTTTGCGTCACGCCGTCAAGGGTATGCTGCCAAAGGGTCCCCTTGGCCGTTCGCTGATGAATAACCTCTATATCTATGAGGGTACCGAGCATCCCCATGAGGCTCAGAAGCCCAAGGCTATTGATATTAACCAGTACAAATAAAGTTTAAAGTTTAAAGTTAAAGGATTATGGAAGTAATCAACGCTATAGGTCGTCGCAAGAGCTCGGTAGCTCGTGTGTATCTCCAGGAAGGTTCTGGTAAGATTACGATCAACAAAAAAGATCTCGAAGTTTATTTCCCCTCTGCCATCCTGCAGTACGTGGTTAAGCAGCCGCTGAACCTGCTTGAGGTGGCCGAGAAGTATGACATCAAGGTAAACCTCGACGGTGGTGGTTTTACTGGTCAGAGCCAGGCCCTGCGCATGGCTATTGCCCGTGCCCTTGTCAAGGTAAACGAAGAGGATAAGAAGAAGCTGAAGAATGCTGGTTTCCTGACACGCGATAGCCGTGAGGTTGAGCGTAAGAAGCCCGGTCAGCCAAAGGCTCGTCGCCGCTTCCAGTTCAGTAAGCGTTAATCCTGGGGAATTAGTAATGAGTAATTAGAAATAAGTAATTATGATTACTTTTTCCTGTTGCTTGTTACGTTCCGAGGAAACTGACAGAGTTTAGTATCTAAACCGAAAGGACTCAGAGATAATTGAACGGGGATGTAGTAATCATAATTACACATTACTAATTTTTAATTACTCATTAAGATTACCATTCGGCTGATCTAACAAGATTAAACAGAAAGTAAACAACAATTAAAGAACAAACAAAATGTCAAGAACAAATTTTGATCAGTTGCTGCAGGCTGGCTGTCACTTTGGCCACCTGAAGCGTAAGTGGAACCCCGCAATGGCTCCCTACATTTACACCGAGCGTAACGGTATCCACATCATCGACCTGCACAAGACGGTTGCCAAGATTGACGAGGCTGCCGATGCTTTGAAGCAGATTGCCAAGAGCGGCAAGAAGATTCTCTTCGTCGGTACTAAGAAACAGACTAAGGACGTGATTGCCGAGAAGGCAGCAAGCGTCAACATGCCTTACGTAATTGAGCGTTGGCCGGGCGGAATGCTCACCAACTTCCCAACCATCCGCAAGGCAGTGAAGAAAATGGCCAATATTGACAAGCTGATGGCTGACGGTACTTTTAGCAACCTGTCAAAGCGTGAGTTGCTTCAGGTGACCCGCCAGCGCGCTAAGCTGGAGAAGAACCTTGGTTCTATCGCTGACTTGACTCGTCTGCCCAGCGCTCTGTTCGTCGTTGACGTACTGAAGGAGCAGATTGCCGTCCGCGAGGCTAACCGTCTGGGTATCCCCGTATTTGGTATTGTTGATACCAACTCTGAGCCCAAGAACATCGACTTTATCATCCCTGCTAACGACGATGCCAAGGACAGCGTTGAGGCAATCTTGAACGCTTGCTGTGCCGCTATCGCCGAAGGTGTTGAGGAGCGTAAGGTTGAGAAGGCCGACGAGAAGGCTGCTGATGCTCAAGAAGAGGTTGAGATCGAGGAGAAGCCCGCAAAGCGCCCTGCCCGCAAGGCTCGCAAGGAAGAGGCAGAGGCTCCCGCAGTAGAGGAAGCTCCCGCTGCTGAGGAAGAGGCTCCCGCCGCTGAGTAATTAAAAATTGAAAAATTAAAGAATTGAAGAATTAAAATTATGGCAATTTCAATTGACGATATCAAGAAGCTTCGCGCTATGACTGGTGCTGGTCTGGCCGACGTTAAGAAGGCTCTGACCGAGGCTGAGGGCGACTTCGACAAGGCTAAGGAACTGCTCCGTGAGCGTGGACTGGCCATCGCTGCCAAGCGTAGCGACCGTGAGACTTCCAATGGTTGTGTACTCGTAAAGAAGGTTGACGACTTCGCCGCTATGATCGCCCTGAAGTGCGAGACCGACTTTGTGGCCAACGGTGCTGACTTCATTGCTCTGACCCAGAGCATCCTCGATGCTGCCATTGCTGCCAAGGCTCAGGACCTCGAAGCTGTCAAGGCTCTCGACATCAATGGCCAGAGCGCTCAGGAGGCTGTTACACAGCGTTCGGGTATCACCGGTGAGAAGATGGAACTCGACGGTTACCTCGTACTCGAGGGTGAGAATGTTGAGATCTACGATCACATGGGTAAGCACACCCTCTGCACAATGGTACAGACCAACAAACCCGCTGCTGAGCAGGGTCACCTTGTAGCTATGCAGGTTGCTGCCATGAAGCCCGTGGCTCTCGACGCCCAGAGTGTTGAGCAGAAGATTCTCGACGAGGAGTACAAGACCGCCGTTGAGAAGACGAAGCTCGAGCAGGTTGAGAAGTTCGTGGAGATGAAGCTTAAGAAGGCTGGCATCAACCCCAACCTCGTAGATTCCGAGGATCACATTGAGAGCAACATGGCTAAGGGTTGGCTGACACAGGAGCAGGCTGACGAGGCTCGCAAGATTATTATTGATGCAAAGGCTGAGGGCGAAGCAAGCCTGAAGATGCCTATGATTGAGAACATCGCCAAGGGTCGCGTGCAGAAGTTCCTGAAGGAAAGCTGCCTCGTTGATCAGGAGTTCCAGTTCGGTGACGGCGACAAGGCTACTGTTGCCCAGTGGCTCGCCAAGCAGGATAAGGACCTGAAGATCACCGCCTTCAAGCGTTTCACGCTCGTTGCAGACTAATGAAAATCTTTGCAATAGGAATGAATTATGCAGCTCACAATCGTGAGCTGCATAATTTTGTTAAGCGCCCCGATGAGCCTGTGATATTCACTAAGGCCGACTCTGCCCTGCTGAAGCCTGGACGTCCTTTCTTTGTTCCCGACCATTTAGGGCGTATCGACTATGAGGCAGAGGTCGTTGTACGCATCTGCCGTTTAGGTAAGAACATCCCTGAGCGCTTTGCCTACCGCTATTACGATGCCGTCACCATTGGCATCGACTTTACGGCCCGCGACCTTCAGAAGAAAGCTTCCGAGGCCGGACAACCTTGGACTATCTGCAAGGGCTTCGACGGCTCTGCCGCCATCGGCGAGTGGGTGCCTAAGGAGAATCTTTATACGGAACAAAGTGCCGAGGGCGAGTATTCGGGAATCCAGCGTCTCCGTTTCCATCTAGATATCAATGGTCAGACCGTGCAAGAAGGCTATACCTCGGACATGCTTTATAACGTTGACGAGATTATCGCCTATATCTCAAAGTTCTTTACGCTGAAAACTGGCGATTTGTTGTATACGGGAACACCCGCTGGCGTTGGCCCTGTCCACATTGGCGACCATCTGGAAGGTTGGCTCGAAGAGCGTAAAGTATTAGAGTTAAATTGCAGATAAAACAATAAACAAGGACTCTTTTACGTTATAAAGACAATGGAAAGAGTCCAAAGACTCATTATCGGCAGCGTTCTCTTGTTCCTTTGCCAGCTTGCTGTGGCACAAGAGTTCTTTAACTTGACCGCCCAAGAGGTCAAGATAGACTCCATATTACCGTTGTTTACGCATACCATTGAATTAGGTCCCAACTATGCCGACAACAACTACAGTGTCAGCATTGACTATCCCGAGTTTATTGACATGTCGAAGGCCGACATCGCCCGCTATCAGAAGATAACCGACAAGCCGTTACCCGAGATACCCGAAATACAGCAGTACATCGGCGTATCGCGGAAGCAGGGTACCCTCTATGTTGCTTTTGTTCCGCTGGTCTTTCGTGAGGGAAAGTATCAAAAGTTGGTGAGCTTCAAACTGACGGTGGAAAGCAGCACAGTAAGTGCAACACGTTCGTTGCATGCCACTAATCGATACACCTCACAATCCGTCCTCGTCACTAATCGCTACGCCCCCCACTCCACCCTAGCTACAGGTCGCTGGGCCAAGATTCGTGTCCCCTCGACCGGTGTCTACCAGTTGACGAACGACCTTGTCCGTAAGGCTGGCTTTACGGATATTAATAAGGTGAAGGTTTACGGCTATGGTGGAGCCAAACAGCCGGAGCAGCTGACGGCCGACTACTTGGCCGAGAGCGACGACCTCAAAGAGGTGCCAACATGCATGGTCGGCAACAAGCGCTTGTTCTATGCCATCGGCCCTGTGAGCTGGAGTAACAATACGACAGCGTCGCGCACTCGTAACCCTTATAGCGACTACGGCTACTATTTTCTCACCGAGAACGATTCCACAGCGCTGACGCAGAGCGAGGACGACTTCAAGGCGTCACACTATCCGACTGCTGACGACTACCACTCGCTCTATGAGGTCGACGACTATTCGTGGTACCACGGCGGTCGTAACCTTTACGACAGCCGTCTTTTCGGCATCAGTACGCAGCGTTCCTATCAGTTAGCGGCACCTGAGTCGTCGCACGGTAAGCTGATGGTTGTCATAACTTTCGACGGGCCCTTTATTGCCGACGTGCTGGTAAACGGCAAGACGGAAGGCACAGTCAGCAGTCTATCGTCGCCGGACAGATACAGCAAAGCTGCCATTACAACGAAAACCTTCACCCTCAGTGACGAACTGCAGGAGATTAACGAGGTAGTCATACGCCAGACTTCGGGTGGCAACATACGCCTCGACTACCTGTCGCTGACGTTCGACTCACCACAGCCTTGGCCCAATCTGTCAACTGCAGACTTCCCCGTGCCTGAATATGTCTATAACATTGTCAACCAAGATCATCATGCTGACACTGCCGCCGACATGGTCATCGTCATCCCTACGTCACAAAAGCTGTTGACACAAGCACAGCGCCTGAAGGAATTCCATCAGAGCCACGACTCGTTGCGGGTACGCATTGTACCAGCGGACGAGCTCTTTAATGAATTCTCGAGTGGTACACCCGATGCCAACGCCTACCGTCGTTACCTGAAGATGCTCTATGACCGTGCTGAGACCGAAGCCGACTTTCCCCGCTACCTGTTGCTCTTTGGCGACGGCGCCTGGGATAACCGTATGCTCACTTCGAGCTGGAAGAACTACTCACCTGACGATTTTCTGCTCTGCTATGAGAGCGACAACTCGTTCAGCGAGACCGACTGCTACGTCACCGATGACTATTTCTGTCTGCTCGACGACGGCGAGGGGAGCAACATGCTCAGCACTGACAAATCCGACGTGGCAGTAGGACGTCTGTCGGCACGTACAGAGGCTGAGGCCAAGGTGATGGTCGACAAGACCTTGGGCTATATGCAAAATGAGAGCGCCGGCTCGTGGCAGAACACTCTCTGCTTCATGGGCGACGACGGCGATTCCAACCGCCACATGGAGGATGCCGAGTCCGTATCCACGATGGTCAACCGCCTGCATCCAGCCTTCAACATCAAGAAAATCTACTGGGACGCCTACCAGCGGCAGTCGTCGTCAACGGGTTTCAGCTATCCTGAGGTGACCCAGCTCATCCGTCAGCAGATGCAGCAAGGCGCCTTACTGATGAACTACAGTGGCCACGGTGCCGCCTACACGTTGTCGCACGAGCAGGTGCTCCACCTGCCTGACTTCGAGGCCTCAACCTCGCAACGTCTGCCTCTTTGGCTGACGGCATCGTGCGACATTATGCCTTTCGACGGTCAGGAGGAGAACATCGGCGAAACCTGCATGACGAACAAGAACGGCGGTGCCGTGGCCTTCTATGGTACCACGCGCACTGTCTATGCCCACTATAATGGCTACATGAACCGCGCCTACACCCGCTACGTCTTAGACACTGATGGCCAAGGCCGACGCTACACCATCGGCGAGGCTGCGCGTTTAGCCAAGAACCTACTGATGACACCTTCCAGCCAGGGAAACGACATCGGTATGGACCAGACAGCCAACAAGCTGCAATTTACCTTATTGGGGGACCCGGCTCTGACGCTGGCCGCCCCAACAATGACCGTTGTCCTCGATAGCATCAACGGCCAGGCTGCCGACGGTGACCCCATCCGCATGACAGTGGGACAGACCGTCAACGTGACGGGACACGTTGTCGGCGCCCCCGACTTCAGAGGTATAATCACGCTGACCGCCAAGGATGTCGAGCAGACTATCACCTGTCGTCTGAATGACCCTTCTGCAGCCACCAACGCCATGACCTATAAAGACCGTCCCAATCCCCTCTATACGGGCTCCGACAGCATACGCAACGGACGCTTCACCATGCGCTTTGTCCTGCCCAAGGACATTAGCTACACAGACGGAAACGGGCTGATTACGCTCTATGCTCTCTCCGCCGATAAGCAGCGCGAGGCCCATGGCTACAGCACCAATTTCCAACTTGGCGGCGATGTACAAGCAGAAAACGACGGCATCGGCCCCAATATCTACTGCTACTTGAATACCAGTTCGTTTGTTAACGGCGATGACGTCAACCCGACGCCCCTGTTCCACGCCGAGCTGAGTGACAAGGATGGCATCAATGCCTCTGGCGGTGGAATCGGCCACGACCTGGAACTGATTATCGACGGCGAAATGGCTCAGACTTACGTGCTCAACGACTTTTTCCAATATGATTTCGGCGATTACCGTAGTGGTGCACTCAGCTACAGCATCCCCACGCTGACCACGGGTCCTCACAAGCTCGTCTTCCGCGCCTGGGACATGTTGAATAATCCCTCGACCGTCGAATTGCAATTCAACGTTGTCAAAGGTTTGGAGCCGTCGCTCATCAGTGTCGACTGCACCAAGAACCCTGCTTCGACCAGCACGACCTTCCTGATTACCCACGACCGCGTTGGCTCACAAGTGGACATCGAGCTTGATATCTTCGACACTTCAGGCCGTCAGCTCTGGAAGCACACTGAAACGGGCGTCTCCTCAGGACAGACGTATGCCATCGACTGGGACCTCACCACCTCTGGCGGTCATCGTCTGCAAACGGGCGTCTACCTCTACCGCGTTCTGCTCTCGAGCGACGGCAGTACGCAGGCCTCGAAAGCCAAGAAATTAATTATTGTAAAGCAATAAAAAACGGCGTGATAGCGTTATAAAGTCATATCGTCATTACGACATAGAACAATGAAGAAAAGAAAAATAGTATTAGCTGTAAGCTGTTGGCTGCTGGCTGTTGGCCAGATTTTAGCTGACGACGGTGACAAGATCACCACGTACAACCCTGTGGAGCATGCCGTCATTTCCGAGACCATTGCCCCCGATGCACGCGGCGCAGGAATGGGCGACGTTGGTGTTGCCACCGACCCCGACGTCAACTCCCAGTACTGGAATCCCGCCAAGTACCCTTTCTGCATCAGCCGTGCAGGCTTTGCCCTGAACTACACGCCGTGGCTACGACAGCTGGTCAACGATATCGATCTTGCCTATGCTGCCGGTTACTACCGTATTGGCGACTACTCGGCCATCTCGGGCTCGTTGCGCTACTTCTCGCTGGGTGAAGTCTATACCGACTATGGTGTCAGCGATATGACCGTGCGTCCCTACGAAATGTCTATCGATGCCGCCTACTCGCTGCTGCTCAGCGAGAATTTCTCCCTGGCAGCCGCCATTCGCTGGATCTACAGCGACCTGCGCTTCGACTACAGCGAAGACTCCAAGCCCGCCTCTGCCTTTGCCGCCGACTTGGCCATGTACTACAACAACTATTTGATGCTCGGCAATCGCGAATGCCAGTTAGGACTGGGTATGAACGTTCGTAACATCGGCTCAAAGATTTCCTACTACGGCGACGAGGAGAGCCAGTTCATCCCTGCCAACCTGCGTATTGGTGCCTCGCTGATGGTACCCGTTGATGAGTACAACCGTTTCTCGTTCTCGGCCGATGCCAATAAGCTGCTGGTGCCTACCGTGCCCCGTCAGGAAGACGGCGAGAGCAACTCTGAATACCAGGACCGCGTGCGCCGCGAGTACAGCGATGTCGGTAGCATCAAGGGTATATTCCAGAGTTTCAGCGATGCCCCTGGTGGCTTCAAGGAAGAAATGGAGGAGGTTCAGTGGAGCGTCGGCGCCGAGTACGTCTATCACGACCAGTTCTCGCTCCGTGCCGGCTATCACCATCAGGCCGAGTCAAAGGGTAACCTGAAATACTTTACCATTGGTGGCGGCTTCCGCATGAACGTCTTCTCGCTCGATGTCGGCTATGTCATCTCCACGGCCCGCTCGAATCCCCTCGACCAGACGCTGCGTTTCACGCTTGCCTTCGACATGGACGGATTAAAGGAATTGTTCAAATGATCAGAGTAGGAATGGGCTACGACGTCCACCAGTTGGTGGAAGGTCGTGATTTGTGGATGGGTGGCATCAAAATCGAACATTCATTAGGACTGTTGGGCCACAGCGATGCCGACGTACTCATCCACGCTATCTGCGACGCTCTGCTGGGTGCCGCCAACATGCGCGACATCGGCTACCATTTTCCCGATACTGCCGCCGAAACCGACGGCATGGACAGCAAGATTATCCTCGAACAGACAATCGCCCTAATAGCCACCAAGGGCTATCGCTTCATCAACCTCGACGCCACCATCTGCGCCGAGCGGCCCAAGATGAATCCCCACATTCCTCAGATGCAGCAGTGTCTGGCCGCCATCATCGGCACCGACTCCGACAACGTCAGCATCAAGGCCACCACCACCGAGCGCCTCGGCTTCACCGGTCGTGAGGAGGGCATCTCGGCTTACGCCGTCGTACTCATCGAGAAAGATTGAAAATCAATACACCAGCATCCTTGTCTCTGGGCATCTCGGGCCTATCGTTTCTTCTTGGGCTTGGGCTCGGGTAATACACGACAAGTCTCAAGAACAAGTTGCGAGAGATAATCGTGGTCGTCAACATCGGCGATATAGAAGTAGTCCTTGGCACCATCATAGGGTGGTCGCATATCGACAACCCGCAACAGCGGGAGGACAGCCTCGGTGGGTTTCAGGTAGAAACAGTCGTCGCAGATAAGCCCGAAGATTTTCCCACCACAATAGATACCGTAGTCTCCGAACATCTTCTTCACGGTAATGTCGCCTGCCCCAGCACACTGGTCGGCGATGTACTGTACAAAGTCTGAATTGCTTGCCATAGTTTACTCGTTTTTTTCGGTCATATATTTCCAATAGCGGCGGGGCATATCGCTCAGCTGCTTCTTGGGATTCATGCGCTCCTTGATGCAGATGGCCTTAAAGTAGGTGCGCCAAAGATCCTGGAAAAGCGCGTCGTCGCTGCTCAGCACCTCGGCATCCATTTTACCATTCGATAAATCGAACGGCACGGCGGCTTCGTCCTCGAACGTCACACGTATGACAGTTCCCCCATCGTAATAATATCCGTAGTGCCGGCGTGCGTCGTAGATGAGCCACGGCTGGTCGTTGAAGCGGTCCTGAAAGTGGTCGGTGATAAGCGGCAGCACGTTATGGTCGGGGCTGACAACAGTGAGGTAGGTGCCGTCTTTCGCTTTCTGGAAGCGGATGAACTGTTTCATACGCAACTGCTCATGCAAGACGCGGCGGGCAATGTTTGTCACGGCTAAAACGTCAACATCAGAAAAGTTTCTGGCAATATTCCCATGACGGAACACCTTACATATATAAAGGAACAGCGGCTGGTTCAACTCGCGCAATTCAGATAACCAACTGACGGAAATCAGTTTCATGGCCTCCCGCGGTAATCGCTTCTCCAAGCCAACCCACACGCGACGGGCTTTTTCTCCGTCTGTCGTTACTTGATAAGTATGGTCGCAGAACAACGGTAGTGCGTCACCTTTCATTAATAACTGCTGTGGCTGTTCATGCAAGGCGAAGGCATCGAACACGGCTGTCAACAACCCGTTCATCGTACCGTCAAACACATATACCGTCATTCCTCAAACTCAAGTTTTAATTGTCTTTCCTCAGCCACCCGCTTCTGCTGTGTCTTCGAGACGAGCAGGGGACGCAGGCGTTCCGGGTGCAGTTCGTTGATGCCGACGATGGGTACGGCATAGCCGTCGGTCAGTTCGTTGCAGGTAATAAAGTACTTGGCCTTCTTCATCACCACACCCATCTTGCGGAGATCATAGGACGTCAAACGGTTGAAGCGGCGCGAGTTGACGATAAGCCAAGCCGACTTCGTTCCAAGGCCCGGCACGCGTAGCAACTGTTCATAGTCGGCGGTGTTGATGTCTATAGGGAAGGCTTCGGGGTGGCGCAGCGCCCAGGCTAATTTGGGGTCTATCTCCAAGTCGAGGTTCGCGTGCTGGTCGTCAACGATTTCCTCCACATTGAAATGATAGAAACGCAGCAGCCAGTCGGCCTGATAGAGACGATTCTCGCGGACCAACGGCGGCTGCTTGAGAATAGGCAGGCGCGGGTCGTAGGTATTCACGCTGATGTAGCCCGAATAGTAGACACGTCGCATGGTCGGCTGTCCATAGAGCATTGACGACATCTGGAGAATGTCGCGGTCACTCTCTTTCGTGGCTCCCACAATCATCTGCGTCGACTGTCCGGCGGGCACGAATCGCGGTGCATGACGGTAGCGTTTGCGGTCTTCCTTGTTCTCCAAGACACCCTGCTGGATGAGCCTCATCGGCTGGAAAACGCTCTGATGATCCTTCTCCGGCGCCAACAGCTTCAGCGATTCCTCCTTCGGAATTTCGATGTTCACACTCATGCGGTCGGCATAGCGCCCAGCCTCGTTCAGCAATTCTTGAGAACAGCCAGGGATGCTTTTCAGGTGGATGTAGCCATTAAATCGGTGAACCAAGCGCAAATCGCGAGCGATGGCCGTGAGCCGCTCCATCGTGTAGTCGGGGTTGCGTACTACACCACTCGAGAGGAAGAGCCCCTCGATGTAGTTGCGGCGGTAGAACTCCATGGTGATTTCCTCAAGCTCCGAGACCGAGAGTGTGGCCCGTCGGATGTCGTTCGTGCGGCGGTTGATGCAATAGGCACAGTCATACATACAGTAGTTCGTCAGCATCACCTTAAGCAGCGAGATGCAGCGCCCGTCGTCGGCAAACGAGTGGCAAATGCCCACACCGCCAACCGTCGAGCCAACCATGCCCGTCTTTCCTTTGCGCACGGTGCCGCTTGACGAGCACGACACATCGTACTTCGCCGATTCTGCGAGTATCCGCAGCTTCTCCATTGTCTTCTCGGTCAGCATACGGGTGCAAAGTTACAACAAGGATGTACCATAAGTCGGGACACCTGCGAATATTTAACATTATTTATTCAAAAACGTGGGCATCTTTTTTCCGATTATTCGTACCTTTGGGGCAAAAACTAACAAGACGATGAAAAAACAATTACTCCTAACCCTACTATTGACCGCTTTTGTCGCTCTGTCGGCAACGGCCAAATCCAAACGCGTACTTTCGGAGAAGGACATGGGCGCCTACCTCTTTACTTTTTTCAGTGACCCGACGCACGGACTGTTTATGGCCACCAGCTACGACGGCTACACGTTTACGGCCGTGAACAACGGCGAGCCAATTATCTCGGGCGACTCGATAGCTGAGCAGCACGGCATCCGCGATCCACATATCTACCGTGCGCCTAACGGTAAGTTCTACATCGCCATGACCGACCTTCACGTCTTCGGCAAACAAAAGGGCATCCGTACCACGCAGTGGGAACGTCCCGACGAGTTTGGCTGGGGCAACAATCGCGGGTTGGTACTCATGGCCTCCGACGACCTCATCCACTGGACCCACCATGTGGCTCGCATCGACAAGCTCTTTCCCGAGCGGTTCGGCCAAATAGGCTGCGCCTGGGCGCCGCAGACCATTTGGGACCCGCAGGCAGGCAAGCCGATGGTCTACTTCACGATTCGTCAGCAGGCTGGCGGTCGCACCAAACTTTACTACAGCTATGCCGACGAAGCCTTCACAACCTTGGAGACCGAGCCGCAGCTGCTGTTTGAATATCCCGACACTACCATCCAGGTGCTCGATGCTGACATCTGCTCGATGCCCGACGGCCGCTACTTCATGACCTATGTGTCGCAGGAGAACCCAGGCGGCATCAAGTACATGATTTCCGACCACATCAACCACTTCGACGATTATCATGCCGAACAGATTGACGCCGAGCGTACAGGCTGCGAAGCGCCCAACGTGTGGAAGCGCATCGGCCAAAACAAGTGGGTCGTCATGTACGACATCTACAGTATCCGCCCCAACAACTTTGGCTTCGTCGAAACCTCCGACTTCAAGACCTTCACACCCCTTGGCCACTTCGGCGAGGGCAAGATGAAGCTGACGAACTTCACATCGCCTAAGCACGGCTCGGTCATCCATATCACCAAGGCCGAAGCCAAACGTCTGGAGCAGTATTGGGCTGAACAGCAGAAGAAAAAGAAGGCTATTCGCAGCGGCGAACTGTGGTACGACGACGGTGGCCGTCATATCAACGCCCACGGCGGCGGTGTGCTGAAATATGGTGATACATACTACTGGTTTGGCGAGAACAAGGACGACCGCACTAGCGACGCCTTGGTGGGCGTGATGTGCTACGCCTCGAAGGATTTGATCAACTGGCGCAACTGCGGAGTGGCACTGAGCGTGACGGAACCGGCACCTGGGCAGGCAGGTCAACGCATGAGGCGCGGCGCAACGACAGACTCCGACATCGAGCGTGGCTGCATCCTCGAGCGTCCGAAGGTCATCTACAACCCAGTGACGAAGAAGTTCTGTATGTGGTTCCACCTTGAACTGAAGGGCCAAGGCTACAATGCCGCCCGCTATGGCGTGGCCGTGGCCGACCGTCCCGAGGGTCCCTATAAGTACCTCTATTCCTCGAGGGCCAATGCCGGCACGTGGCCTGTGGAGTTTGGAAAGCAGGAGCTGGCCGTGGTCGACACGCTGAACGAAGCCAATTTCAAGGAGTGGTGGACGCCCTCTTGGCACAAAGCCGTAGACCAGGGACTCATTGTGAAGCGTGACTTCGGCACTGGCCAGATGTCTCGTGACATGACGCTCTACGTCGACGACGACGGCAAGGCCTACCATATTTTCTCCTCTGAAGAAAACCTGACGCTTCATATTGCCGAGCTGACCGCCGACTACCTGCACCATACGGGGCGCTACACCCGTCTGGCACCTGCTGGCCACAACGAGGCACCCGCCATTTTTAAGCATAACGGCACTTACTGGATGATTACCTCCGGCTGTACCGGCTGGGAGCCCAACGAGGCCCGCATGTTCTCTGCCCCCAGCATCTGGGGCCCCTGGACGCAGCACCCGAACCCCTGTCGCGGTCCATTGGCTGAGAAAACTTTTAACGGACAGAGCACCTATATCCTCACGCTCGACGATGGCCGTTCTATCTTTATGGCTGACATCTGGCGTCCCCGTCATCCGCGCGATGCCCGTTACATCTGGCTACCCATAGAGTTTGAAGATGGCAAGCCTGTCATCCGCTGGCAGGACGAGTGGACTTTTTAGCTTCCTGTCGATACAGAAACCAAAGTAGGGCTGGTCAGTGACCAGCCCTACTTTATTGAATCGGGTATTTTGATTACTTGTTATCGCTAATCAGGCACTCACCCGTCATGTCGGCGGGCTGCTCCAGTCCCAGAATATGCAGAATAGAGGGAGCCACGTCGGCCAGACGGCCGTCCTTCACAGTAGCCGAGTTGTTGTTGGTCACGTAGATGAACGGCACGGGGTTTAGCGAATGAGCCGTGTTAGGCGTACCATCGGGGTTGATGGCGTTGTCAGCATTACCATGGTCGGCAATGATGATGGCCTCGTAGTCGTTGGCCTTGGCAGCCTCGATGACCTCGCGGACGCAGTTGTCGACAGCCCAGACAGCCTTGGCAATGGCGTTGTAGACACCCGTGTGACCTACCATATCGCCGTTAGCGAAGTTAACGACGATGAAGTCGTACTTGGCCTCGTTAATGGCAGCCACCAGCTTGTCCTTCACCTCGTAGGCGCTCATCTCGGGCTTCAGGTCGTAAGTAGCCACCTTCGGAGAGGGCACCAGAATACGATCCTCATTCTCATAGGGAGCCTCGCGACCACCGTTGAAGAAGAATGTCACGTGAGCGTACTTCTCGGTCTCGGCCGTATGCAACTGCTTCTTGCCCTGTTTGCTCAGGTACTCGCCAAGGGTATTTTCTACGTTCTCCTTCGGGAACAGGATGTACACGCCCTTGAAATTGGCGTCGTACGGCGTCATGCAGTAGTACTGCAGGCCAGGGATGGTCTTCATACCCTGCTCAGGCATGTCTTCCTGTGTCAGAGCGATAGTCATCTCCTTGGCACGGTCGTTACGGAAATTGATGAAGATGACGACATCACCCTCCTCGATGCAGCCGTTGACGCTGG